>Ga0116230_10002326_pt1 | contig 18296 bp, 13 predicted proteins | sample S1TSphfallax_3_FD_88678 | JGI IMG/M metagenome (GOLD analysis project Ga0116230, IMG submission 88678) | Host-associated microbial communities from peat moss isolated from Minnesota, USA - S1T2_Fd - Sphagnum fallax MG | ecosystem: Host-associated > Plants > Peat moss > Unclassified | place...
CGGTGCGACGACGATGTACCCCTGTGCCGCAAACATGGCCGCGATCAGCGCTCCCTCGGTATTGGTCGAATCGGTGATGTCGGCGATGTTCAAGGCCTTGTTGGTGCTGGTGCCATGTGCGTAGAGAACGACGGGCCTCGGCCCGGAGCAACCCGCGCCACCCGTGGGGACCATCAACGCCCCGGAGGATTCGGTGGTCTCCGTGGGCAGGGCGCCCACCGTCCAAAATTTGATGTAGTAGAAGTCCACGCCGCAGGCAGGCACACCCGTGATGGCCAACAGTTCCGCGCCCGACGTGCTCGTGCCCAACGCGGCGCCCAAGGCCGCCGCATCCAGTGATGCAATGCGAAATGGCGGATCCTCGGCCAACGTGCCAGGAGCGGTGGTATTGCTGGCGGTGGAGGTCTCCGAGCTCCTGCCACAGGCGGCAATGAGAACGCACGCCAGTACGATGCCGAGCGGCTTCAAGATTGTCATATTGTAACTCCCGAGCGATAAGCGCCGGCGAGTGTACGCTAGACGACGCAATCGGCAATCACCCTGTCCGCCAGGTAATCGATTATGGGCGCCGGTGCTCGAATCCCGCGAGCCAGGCGTGAATTTCGCTGACGATGGCGAGGGCTATCCCTTCCGGCGTGACGGCGCCAATGTCCATTCCGACGGGTCCCCGGATGCGCGGACCCAGCGTGTGCGCAGTGCTGCCCAGTTCCTCTACCAGGCGCTGATGGCGGGCCCGCGGGCCGAGCAAGCCGACGTACTCCGGGGTACCGGCATAGGCCAGCTCTCGCAAATAGGCCAAATCCGATGGCAGGTGGTGGCTCATGACGACCACGGCGTGACACCGCTCGAGAGCCACCACGGAACGCAGCTCGCGCGCATCAGCGCGCTTCACGTCGGCGCCCGGGAAACGGGCCGCCACCGCATATGCCGGCCGATGATCGACCAGCGAAACAACCCAGCCCAGCGCCACGGCCGCGGCGGCCACCGGCTCCGCATCGGGACCCGCGCCGCAGATCAACAAGTGCGGCGGTGGTGCGAGGAACTGCACGAATGCGCGAGTGCTTATGCCCTCTGCATCGAGCTCGAGCGCGCGCGATGTCCTCTCGGTGAGTGCCTCTGCCGACGCGGCGGCGAGCGGTGGCGGCAAGGCCGCGTTGCCGGCATGAGTGCCCAATGCCCAGCGCGCCGATTCGTGCACGACCATCAACGACACGCATCGTCCCAGGCGCGTCGCGCGCGCCGCGTCGCGCAGCGCGATGGCCGCCGCGCTGCCCGGACCCAAGGGTTCGAGGAGCACGCGCATCGCTCCTTCGCAGCCCGAACCGATGCCGAAGACGATGTCGTCGGGACCCCGCATGTCGTATTCGACCGCGCGCGCGATCCCGGTCTTCCATACTTCGCGGGCGTGGAGGAGCAAGTCCGCTTCGAGACACCCACCGCTCAGCAGGCCGTGATAGCTGCCATCCGGTCGGATGAGCATGCGCGCGCCCGGCTTGCGATAGGTTGAACCGGCAGTGGCCACGACCGTGGCCAACACGCTGTCGCCGGCCTCGGCAGGCGCGTGGCGCAGCAGGGATTCGAGGCTGGTGTCGAGCCGAACGTCGAGCCGGGCTGCCTTGTTCATTGGGATTATTGTCGCACAAGCGGCTCACACGATTGCCAACAGCGGGGGAAGCGCTCAAGATTCCGCAGCATGAGCGTTACGCCAGATACACGAAAGCTCTACCAGCAAGTCGCGAGCACGGTCATGGAGTCCATCATGTCGGGCAAATACAAGCCCGGCGACCGGTTGCCCTCGGAGCGCGATCTTGCGGCCGCGTTCGGGGTGAGCCGGCCGACCATTCGTGAAGCCATGATTTCGCTGGAAATCCGCGGTCTGGCCGAGTCGCGCCACGGATCGGGAATCTACGTTGCCGACGGTGCGCCCACGCATGAAGGCGGCGGCGATCTCGACATCGGTGCGTTCGAGCTGACCGAGGCGCGCCGATTGTTCGAGGGTGAGGCCGCCGCGCTCGCGGCCACCACCATCGGCGAGGACGGTTTGGAGGAGCTGGAACGCATCGTCGCCGAGATGGTCGACGAGAATGCCCGCAAACAGCAGGATTGGACCGCCGACCGGCGGTTCCACGTCGCGATCGCGCGCGCAACCCGCAACACGGCGATCGCCACGGTGATCGAACAGCTTCTGGACATGCGGCACAAGTCACCGCTGTGCGTTTATATGCTGGAGCGCGCGCGGCGCGGCGGTGTGCAGCCGCGCGTGAGCGAGCATCGCCGCATTCTCGAAGCGCTGCGCAAGCACGACCCGAAAGCCGCGCGCAGCGCGATGCGCGATCATCTGGCGCGCGTCATCGAGGATTTGCTCGCCGCGACCGAACCGGATACCCGCGGCGCCGCGGCCAAGGCGACCAAGCGGCGCTACGAATACACCCGCCGGCTTTCCATATAGCGTGACCTTATGAGATTCACGACGTGCCGACGAGCCAGATCACGGCGCGCGGCTTGACGACGATGTTCCATCAATCCTTGACCCCCGTCGGCGGCAGCCTGGCCCTGTCCTCGCTGATCGCGCTCTTGCCCATCGCCACGCTGCTCGTCTTTCTCGGCATCCTCAAGCGCCCGGCTTGGAAGGCATCGGCCGCCGGTCTGGCCGTCGCGCTGCTCATCGCGATCGGCGTCTGGGGGATGCCGGTACGCCTCGCTGTGGCCGCGAGCCTGAACGGTGCGGTGTTTGCGCTCTGGCCGGTCATGTGGATCGTCGTCAATGCGCTGCTCGTGTACAACATCGCCGTGGCCTCCGGCCGGTTCGATGCGTTCCGCGAGTGGGTCATCCTGCATCTACCCAACGACAAGCGCGTGATCCTCATCGTGATCGGCTTTTGCTTCGGCGCGCTGCTCGAGGGGATCGCGGGATTCGGTGCGCCCGTGGCGATCACCGCGTCGCTGTTGATCATGGTCGGCTTTTCGGCCATGGACGCGCTCGTGTTCGTGCTGATATTCGACACCACGCCCGTGGCCTTCGGCGCTCTTGGCGTGCCGGTCACCGTGCTCGCCGCCGTGACCGCACTTCCCGCGCCGGCGCTGGCCGCGATGATCGGCCGTCAATTACCGCTGATGGCGATGCTCCTGCCTTTCTATGTGATGGCCTTGTATGGCGGCCTGCGTTCCGTGCGCGCGCTGTGGCCGGTCCTGACCGTCGCCGGCTCGAGCTTTGGTCTCGCCCAGTTCGCCGCGTCCAATTATCTCGACTACACGCTGACCGACGTGCTCGCCGCTCTGGCATCGCTGCTGGCCACGGTGTCTTTTTTGAAGGTGTGGCATCCGCCGGCGGATGCCGAGTTCGACATCGTCCGTGCCGACACTCGTTCGATCTCAAATCCGGTGGGCGCCTGGCAGGGCTGGGTACCCTGGGTGGTGTTGGCCGCCACCGTCGTTCTCTGGACGTTCTTGCATGTGGCTGCCATCGGGCAACTCGACATTCCATGGCCGTGGCTCCACAAGGCGGTGGCGATCACGCTCTACCACGACAAGCCTTATGCCGCCATCTGGTCTTTTCAACCACTCGGCACGGGCACGGCGATATTGGTGGCCGCGCTCATCACCGCCGCGTGGGTGCGTATGCCGGTTGGCACGCTGCTACGCTGCATGGTGCTCACGGTGCGTCAGATTTGGTTGGCCGTGGTCACGGTGATGCTGGTGGTGGCGCTCGCTTACGTCATGAATTACGCCGGCATCGCCTACACCCTGGGTCTCGCGGTGGCTTCGAGCGGACGCGCTTTCATCGTCTTCTCCCCGTTCCTCGGTTGGATGGCGGTATTCCTATCCGGCAGCGACACGTCGGGCAACGCACTGTTCGGAAATCTGCAAGTCGTGGCGGCGCGACAGCTGCATCTGAATCCGCTTCTGTTCGCTGCCACCAATTCCTCTGGGGGAGTTTTGGGCAAAATGATCTCGCCGCAGAATATCGCGACGGGAGTATCCGTGACCAAGCTGCAGGGACAGGAGGGCGCGATCCTCGCGCGTACCTTCATCCATAGCATCGTGATGACCCTGATCTTGGTGCTCATCGTCATCGTCCAGCAGTACCTTACACCCGGCGTGATTCCGCACATTCCCGGCGGTTGATGGTCGCGTCAGCAAACGCTGACATGCAGTCGCAAATTTCGCGGGCCTGTTGCTCTGGCCAATTGGCTAAGCTGTGGCCCAACCCGCACCACAAGGCGAAGCGACTCCCATCATGGCCTTGCCCCGCTATGCCTCCACAGGCGCGATCACTTTTCTAGGACGGTACGTGCGCCGTCGGCTATTCAGCCACCTGATCGTGCTCGTCTCCATGCTCACGGCCGTCGTTTGCTCGGTGGCCTCGCAATATGCCGTCAAACATCTCGTCGATGTGCTCGGTATGCATGCGCCCGCGTCGCGAGTGCTGTGGGGTGCGGTTGCCATACTGTTGGGCTTGGTGGCGGGAGACAATCTTTTATGGCGGCTTGCCGGATGGGTGTCGACTCATGCGTTCGTGGCCGTTGGCGGCGACATGCGGCTCGAGCTCTTCGATCATCTGTCGGGGCAAGGCACGCGCTACTTCGTCGAACGCTTTCCCGGCGCGTTGGCTGGACGGATCACGGCGGCGGCAAACGCGGCGTGGACCATCGAGAACTCGTTGACCTGGACGACGATACCGCCGGGCATCGCGGTGATCTTGAGCATCGGCGTCTTAGGCACCATCAACTGGCGGCTTACCGCCGTGTTGCTCGTGATCGTCACGGTGTTGGGTGCCGTCATCGGCTGGCTCGCTTCCCATAGCAAGGAACTTCACCAGAGCTTCGCGGGACATGCGGCGCACGTGAGCGGCGATCTGACCGACGTCGTCAGCAACATCAGCCTGGTTCGCGCGTTTGGCGCCGCGCGACGCGAACAGCAGCGCTTGACGGGCAAGATCGAGGATGAGATGCAGGCGCAGCGCGCCAGCCTGCGTTCGCTCGAGAGGCTGCGCTTGTTCCATGCGTTCACGGTGTTCCTGGTCACGGCCGGCGTGCTGATTTGGTCGGTGGAGCTGTGGCGGCGCGGCGAGATTTCGACCGGGGACGTCGTGCTCACGACCACGTTGGGATTCACGGTTCTGCATGCGTCCCGCGACTTCGCCATGGCGCTGGTCGACATGGTGCAGCAGTTCGCCAAGTTGGGCGAAGCGGTCCAGGTGCTGGGGTTGCCGCACGAAATGCCCGACGCCCCGGATGCCAAGCCGCTGGTCGTGACCGGCGGCGCGGTCAGCTTTCGCAACGTGAACTTCAGTTACCCGTCGGGGCAGACCGTGCTCAACAATTTCGTGCTGGACGTACCGGCGGGACAGAAGATCGGTCTCGTCGGGCGATCCGGCGCCGGCAAGTCGACCATCATCGCGCTGCTGCAGCGCCTATATGATCCCAAGTCCGGCCAGCTGCTGATCGATGGCCAGAACATTGCGCAGGTGACGCAGGAGAGCCTGCGCAGCTCGATCGCCGTCGTTCAGCAGGACATCTCGCTGTTCCACCGGTCGCTGCTCGAGAACCTGCGCTATGGCAAGCCCGAGGCCACCGATGACCAGGTGTTCAGCGCCGTCGAGGCAGCGAAATGCACGGAATTCATCCGCGAACTTCCCGAGGGCTTCGACACGTTGGTCGGCGAACGCGGCATGAAATTGTCCGGTGGCCAGCGGCAACGATTGGCGATCGCGCGCGCGTTCTTGATGGATGCACCCATCGTGCTGCTCGACGAGGCGACCTCTGCGCTGGATACCGAGTCCGAGCAAGCGATTCAAGAGGCCTTGGCGCGCCTGTTCAAGGGCCGCACCGTGATCGCCATCGCTCATCGGCTGTCCACCCTCGATGCGTTCGATCGCATCGTCGTGCTCGATCGCGGCCGCATCGTGGAGGACGGACCACCGCGGCGGCTGTTACAGACCAAGGGCGTCTACAGCAAAATGTATGGACGGCAGGCCAGGGCAAGCGCGGAGTCCATACAGTGAGCCGGAGGGCCGCGCGTGAGCGGCTCGCCGCCGCACGTGCCATGGTGCTCCTGGTATCGCTGGCATCGGCCGGTTGTGCGGGCCTGCGGCCAAATCATCCGCCCGCGGCGCAGACGGTCCAAGAGCCCGCGCGCGAGGCGCAGCCGCGAACGACGCAGGTCGACACCCCGGTGAGCGATAAGGCGGTGAGCGATAAAGCGGTGAGCGATAAAGCGGTGAGCGATACCGCGATGAGCGACGAGCATGTGGGCGTCAAGCCGATGGGCGACGCGGCGCAGACCCAAGCGGTCGCAACGAGTACGAAGCCGTCGACCGCCGGCACATTAGCAACGCCGCCGTGCACCTGTGCCGAGGCCAAACCCAAGCCGCGGCCGCGAACCAAACACAAGCACGTGCGCAAGGCAGCACCCGCGCAATTGTCGACGGCACCGGTCGTCGCGGAGACGGCGCCGGGCGGCACCGTCGTTGCCGAAGTGAGATCCATGCCTGTGTCCGTCGTGTCCATTCTTGGCAAACGGGTGAGGGGTCCAAAAGGCGAGGATCTGGGGCGCGTGGTCGACGTATTGGCGGACGCGAGCGGCCGCGTGCGCATTGCAATCATCGACTTTGGCGGGTTCCTCGGCGTGGGCAACCATCGCATCGCCGTCGATTGGCCGTTGCTGCGCTTCGATCCCTCGAGCGCCGAGGCGCCGCTGGTGCTGAGTGTCAATGTGGAACAGTTGCGGACGGCTCCGGCGTACAAGGACAACCCACGGCCGCAGACGTTGATGGAACCGGACGCAAAAGCCCCTCCCAGCACCGATCCTGCGCCAGAACCCAAGAAGTGACCGGATGCTCGAAGACCAACGCTCAGCAAGGGCCAGTCTAGGTCTCGACGGGTTCAATCTCTTCGTTGCGAACATTCAGACCGGGTTCGGGCCGTTCATCGCCGTGTATCTCAGCAGTCAAAGCTGGACCCAGACGTCGATCGGCCTGGCGCTGAGCATCGGGACCGTCAGTTCGATGGCGAGTCAAGTGCCCGCCGGCGCCCTGGTGGATTTGATGCCGAACAAGACGCGTGTGGCGGCGTTCAGCGTCTTGACGTTCATGGTCAGCGCGCTGATGTTCGCCATCCATCCCATTCCGCTATTCGTCTACTTCGCGGAAGTCCTGCACGGCATATCGAGTTGCACGCTGAGTCCGGCCATTGCTGCCATGAGCCTCGTGATTGCGGGCCGCTTCGGCATGGGGCTGCGATTGGGGCGCAATGCGCGCTACGCCGCGATCGGCAACGGCGTCGGTGCCGCGCTGATGGGGGCTTGCGGTCAATACGTGTCCGAGCGCGCCGTGTTCTATCTGACGGCGGCGTTGACCTTGCCCGCGCTGTTTACGTTGCTGCCGCTGCGCCGCGCCGCGGTGGCGGGTGCCGAATTGCGTCCGGCGCGCCGCTTGCCGGGCGAGCAGCGAACCCATTATTGGCGCGTGCTGGCCGATCGACGCCTGATGATTTTCTGTGCGTGCGCCATGCTGTTCACCTTCGCCAACGCTCCGATGTTGATGTTGATCAGCGGCACGCTGACCGCCAAGGGCACCAATCCGAGCCTGTTGATCGCGGCATGCATCGTGCTGCCGCAGATCATCGTCGCGTTGGCCTCGCCGGCTGTCGGCCGCTGCGCCGAACGGTACGGTCGCCGGGCCATACTGATGCTCGGTTTCAGCATGTTGCCGCTGCGGTGCTTGCTGTTTGCAGCGACGCAAAACCCGACGCTGCTGGTGGCCGTGCAGGCGTTCGATGGAATCGCCGGAGCCTGTTTCGGGATCATGGTGCCGCTGATCGTCAGCGACGTTGCCGGACGCACCGGGCATTTCAATCTGTCGTTGGGCGCGGTGGGATTCGGGATCGGCATCGGCGGTACGTTGAGCACGCCCGCGGCTGGCTGGCTGGCCGACCATTTCAGTACCCGGACCGCGTTCTTCGGTCTCATGGCGGTGGGCGCCGCCGCCGTGCTGCTGGTCGCGTTCGCGATGCCGGAGACCCGGCCGCGCAAGGAGGCGGATGACGCCGAGAAGCCGCCGTGACCGCGGTCGCGGCCACGCGGAATACTCGGACAGGCTGCTTAGTGCCGCACGACGACCACCACGTCGCCGTCGCGGCGCGTCACCGTCACGGCCACGTCGTGGCCATGCCGACGCAGCAGCACGTCGACCGAGCCGCCGCGCAAGCGCAGGTTGCGCACATGCACGTGATCGATGAATTCCGGCAGAACCGGTCTATAGAAGGCGACTTCGCGGCTGCCGTCGAACAATTCGAGGCCGAGCGTCGCCTGTAACAAGCACAGCGTCGTCGCACTGGCCCAGGCCTGCGGCGAGCAGGCCACCGGGTATTGCGTGGGTGCATTATGCTGCCGCCGCGCGAAACCGCAGAACAATTCCGGCAGCCGCCGCAGATCCATGTAGGAAGCCGCGTCGAACAGCGCGTTGAACACTTTTGCGGCCGCCTCTTTCTGGCCGTAGCGGGCCATCCCCATCGCGATCAAGCCATTGTCATGCGGCCAAACCGAGCCGTTGTGGTACGACATGGGGTTGTAACGCGCCGCCGTCATCGCCACCGTGCGAATGCCCCAACCGCTGAACACCGCGGGCGACAACAACGCTTCGATCACGCGTTGGGCGCGCTCCGGCGATGCAATGCCGGTGAGCAACACCTGCCCTGAATTCGACGAGATGACGCGGCAGGGTTGCTTGCTGCCGTCCAGCGCGATCGCGTAAACCGACAGATCCTCGCACCAGAATTTCTCCTCGAACTGGCGCCGCAGCGCCACCGCCTGGGCTTGCAACGTGCCGGCGACCGCATGATGTCCGAGCGCTCCGGCGAGCAGCGCGCCGTGCCGCTTGGCGCCGTACACATAGGCTTGCACCTCGCACAACGCGATGGGTCCCTCCGCGGTCCGTCCATCGCCATGGAATACCGCATCGTAGGAATCCTTCCAACCCTGATTTGCGAGGCCTTCCTTGGTCTGCCGGTAATATTCCACGAAGCCATCGCCGTCGCGGTCACCAAAAGTATCGATCCAGCGCAGCGCGGCCTCGGCATTCGGCCACAGTGCGCGCACGGTGTCCAAGTCGCCCGTGCGAACGAAGTACTCGCCGAGTAGCAGTACGAACAGCGGCGTCGAGTCGACGCTGCCATAGTACCTGCCGAACGGTACTTCACGCAGATTTGCCATCTCGCCGTGGCGGATTTCGTGAAGGATCTTGCCCGGTTCAGCATCGCGCTCGGGTTCGACCGACGTTGCCTGGGTTGCCGCCAGAAATCCCAGCACCCCCCTCGCGATGGCCGGGTCGAGCCACAGAGTCATCAGCGCCGTGATGATCCCGTCGCGGCCGAACGGCGTGCTGAACCACGGCGTCCCGGCGTAGGGATAGGAGCCCTGCGGCGTGTCGGTGATGAGCATGTACAGATCGGAGACGGAGCGGCGCACGATCTCGTTGAATACCGAGTTGGAGCTGTCGACGCTCGCGGCGCGAGCGCTCGATTCGCGCAGAGCATGCCGCGCAGCGCGCATTTGTCGGTAAAAAATTCGACCGGTCCAGTCCTCGTTCGCATCGGCGACACCGTAGCGCACGAAGATGCGGCGGGTCTCGCGCGGCTTCAAAGACAACTCGTAGCCGGCGCGGCCGGTCGAGAGCGCCCGCGGCGGCGGATCGAAGTTCAGGCGCGTGGCGCGTTCGATTGCATCGAGTCCGCGGTAGCTGAGCACCACACCGTGATCGCCAGCCAAGGATGCTGATGCCGTTCCGCGTGCGGCGCGACGTTCGCCACGCACTTCGAACAAGTCCGCGAAATCGGCGTTGAACCGGAACGCGAGCCGCACGGTCAGTGCCGAATCGCTGAAGTTCCTGACCAACAGGCGCTCGTAACAAGTGCCTTCCCAAACGAATTTCATGCGATGCAGATGAATCTGCTCGCGGCGCAACGCGATGCGGCCGTCGATGAGCAGATCCGGATTGCTGAGATCCGCGCTGAACACCGCGTTGTCGTCCTGAGTCATCGAACTCAACAGCAGCGGCCGCGCTTCTTCCAGCAACAATTGAAATTCCGAGAGGATGCGCGTGTCGCGGTGATACAAGCCTTCCGAATTGCCCGGCTCGCCGCCGATGTCGCCGCGCTGGTCGAACACGGCGAACGTGTCGCCATGTTTCAGCGTGCGAGTGCGCCGCTCCTGGAGAGATGCGTTCGCAGAGATCGCATACTGCGGCATGGCATCGTCGACCGAATGCGACGTTGAATCAGAACCCACCGGCGTCGATGTTGTCACGCATGCTCCACGTTCGAAAAAGTTTGTAAAAATTTCAGCTCTGCGGGATGGTCCACGATGCGGGTTCCTGATGCATCGACCCGTACCCTTCAATAGAATATCTCCGCATACAGACGGAAACTCAACATGAAGATCGCACAAGTTGCGCCGCTCACGGAGGCGGTCCCGCCCAAATTCTACGGAGGCACCGAGCGCGTCGTCGCCTACCTGACGGATGCGCTCGTCGAGCTCGGACACGACGTCACGTTGTTCGCATCCGGCGACAGCATGACGAAGGCCAAGCTCGCTGCCATCTGGCCGCGAGCCTTGCGACTTGATCCCACCGTCAAGGACTATTATGCGCCCGTGTTCATGGAACTCGAGACCGTAGCGCGGCGCGCGCACGAGTTCGACGTCATCCATGCGCACTTGGATTATTTCGGCTTTCCGCTGCTGCGAAGGCTCGGTGTGCCAGCCGTCACGACCTTGCACGGGCGCCTCGACATGCCGGAGCTTCCGGCGCTGTACGGTTTGTACGGCGACATACCGGTGGTTTCAATTTCCGATTCGCAGCGTGTCCCATTGCCGCAGGCCAACTACGTCGCCACGGTCCTGCACGGCCTGCCGAAGAATCTGCTCGCGAAGGGTCCAGGAACCGGCGGATATCTCGCCTTCCTCGGCAGGATCTCGCCGGAGAAGGCGCCGGATGCGGCGATCAGGATAGCCGCCAAGGCGGGCATGAAGATCAAGATGGCGGCCAAAGTCGACAAGGTCGATGAGGAATACTTCAAGACCACGGTCGAGCCGCTGCTTCCGTTGGGCGACATCGAATTCATCGGCGAGATCGGCGAACATCAAAAGGGCGAATTTCTCGGCAATGCGGCGGCTTTGGTCTTCCCGATTGCGTGGCGTGAACCGTTCGGTCTCGTGATGATCGAGGCAATGGCCTGTGGCACGCCGGTGATCGCTTTCAATAATGGTTCCGTGCCCGAGGTCCTCGAGGATGGCCTCACCGGATTCATCGTCGAGAACGAGGCAGAAGCAACCCGTGCAGTCGCGAAAATCGGCACGCTGGACCGGGACCGGATCCGCGCCGAATTCGACCGCCGGTTCACCGCGCATCACATGGCCAAGAATTATTTGAGACTCTATTCCCGTCTGGCCGACGAGTCCCGCCTGGCGGTTAGTCCCGCCTAGCCGTTAGACCTCGGCGGTTTCGCCGCGGACAGGGGTTCGCTGCTACCATGGCGGCATGCTGAGCGACGATCTCGCGATTTCGTATGCTGCGTTGCCCGAGCGCTTCTACACGCATTTGGTGCCTACCCCGGTCGCGAACCCGCGTCTGATCAGATTCAATACGACGCTTGCGGCGGAACTGAACCTCGATGTGAACGGCCTCGATGCGGCCACACTCGCTGCGATATTTTCGGGAAACGAACTGATGCCAGGCTCTCGGCCCATCGCCATGGTCTATGCGGGTCATCAGTTCGGTCAATTCGTGCCGCAGCTCGGCGACGGGCGCGCCATTCTCGTGGGCGAAGTTCGCGATCGGTCCGGTAAGCGGCGCGACATACAATTGAAGGGTTCGGGCCGCACTCCCTACTCGCGCGGCGGGGACGGCCGCGCGGTGGTGGGCCCCGTGCTGCGCGAGTATCTCGTCAGCGAAGCCATGCACGCGTTGGGGATACCGGCCACTCGGGCCCTCGCCGCGGTGGCGACCGGCGAAATCGTCGTGCGCGAGCGACGGCTTCCCGGGGCCATTCTGACGCGCGTCGCCGCCAGCCATGTGCGCGTCGGCACGTTCGAATTCTTCGCCGCCCGCGGTGACACCGATGCCACGCGGCGGCTGGCCGACTACGTGATCGGTCGTCATTATCCGCACTTGGCAGCCGGCGCGAATCCTTACTTGGACCTGTTGCGAGCGGTGGTGCTGCGCCAGGCAGCGCTCATCGCCCGCTGGATGAGCGTGGGGTTCATCCATGGTGTCATGAACACGGACAATATGGCGGTGTCGGGGGAAACCATCGACTTCGGGCCGTGCGCGTTCATGGACGCATACGATCCGCTGACGGTATTCAGTTCCATCGATCATCAAGGCCGCTACGCTTACGCGAACCAACCGCTCGCCGCGCAATGGAACCTGGCCCGTTTCGCGGAGACCCTACTGCCGTTGTTGGCCCCGGACACTGCGGAAGCGATCCGGCTTGCCACTGCGGCGGTGACGGAATTTTCGACCGAATTCGACACGCAGTGGCTCGAGTGCATGCGCCGTAAGCTCGGCTTTTTCACCGAAGAGGAGGGCGACGCCGCCCTGGCGCGAGGATTGCTCGACGCCATGCATCAAGGTCAGGCCGATTTTACGCTCACGTTCCGCAGGCTGTGCGACGCGGCCGATGGCACCGGGGCGGATCCGGCGGTCGAGAGCACATTCGTCGAGCCGGCGGCGTTTCGACAGTGGGCGCAGAGTTGGCGCGCGCGTTTAGCGCGCGAAGCGCATCCGGCCGGCGAGCGCGCCGCCTTCATGCGCTTGGTCAATCCGGCGGTCATACCGCGCAATCATCGCATCGAGGAGGCGATCGTCGCCGCCCTGCACGAGGACTTCGTCCCGTTCGAAAGACTGGCGGATGTCTTATCGCGGCCGTTCGAATTAGCGCCTTCCGCCGGCGAATATGCACAAGCTCCGCGTGCCGAAGAACGAGTCATGCAAACGTTTTGCGGGACATGAAATCCTTTGCGGGACGTTGAATCTGCAGTGGTGGCAACACCGTACTGGCAAGCACAGGGCGCTCCACCCGCCCTGGCGCGGCCGCCACTGCCGGCGGATGTCGATGTTCTGATCGTGGGGGCAGGATATACGGGATTGGCCGCTGCACGTGAAACCAGCGCCGCGGGCGCGAGCACATGGGTGCTGGAAGCCGGCGCGCTGGGCAGCGGATGTTCGGGACGTAACGGCGGCCAGGTGGCCTACAGTATCAAGCCGACCCTCGCTGCGCTCACGGCGCGGTACGGACAGAAGCGCGCCTTTGCGATCGCACAGGAGGGCCGTGCCGCCGTGGATTACCTGCGCGGACTTGCCAGCGCGGGCTTGGATTGCGACTGGCGCGCGCGCGGCTGCTACTTCGGTGCCCATACGGCCCGTCACTTCGCCGAGTTGGCGCGCGAGGCGGACCATCAGCCAGCGGGGCTGGAACAGCGCATCAGCGTGGTCAGTAAAACGGACCAACGAACGGAAATCGATAGCGATTTCTATCACGGAGGATTGGTCTATCACGACGATGCGTCCGTTGATCCCATGCGCCTGTTGCTCGCGTTGTTGCGACGGGCCGAGGAGCGCGGCACCGTGGTCCGGGAGCATTGCATGGTGCAGTCCATCAAGGCGCAGCGCGGCGGATTCAACGTGATGACGTCCGCAGGATCGGTGCGGGCACGACAGGTGCTGATCGCGACCAACGGTTATTCCGGACCGCTCTCGCCATGGCATCGGCGGCGTGTCATCCCCATCGGCAGCTATCAACTCGCGACCGAACCCTTGGGCACGGAACGGATTCGTGCATTGATCCCGCAGCAGCGCAACGTCGTCGACACACGGCGTGTCGTCGTCTATTTTCGGCCGTCCCCGGACGGCGAAAGGATCATCTTCGGCGGCCGCGCGGCCTTGGCGGAGGCGGATCCCCTCGCGTGCGTGGCGCGGCTGAAGGCGATGCTGGTGCGGATATTCCCGCAGTTGGCGGCCGTGAAAGTGACCCACGCGTGGGCTGGCTGGGTCGCCTATACGTTCGATACGCTTCCGCATCTGGGTCAGAATGACGGGCTATACTATTGCATGGGTTATTGTGGCCAGGGCGTGCCGTTGGCACCTTACTTCGGGCGGCGGATCGGGCAACAGATCGCCGGCATTGCGGAGGGGCGCACCGCTCTGGATGGCCTGGCATTTCCGTCGCGCCCCTATTATTTTGGCAGGCCGTGGTTTTTGGCGCCGTCCGTGATGGCATATCGAGTCTTGGATGCGGCGGGCCGCTGACATGCCGGGTATTCTGCCGTTGAAAATCATTTCATCGATGGCGACACGCGAACTCTTGTCGGAGCTCGTCCAGCAATATCGACATGAGTCCGCCGTTGCCGTGACGGCGTCGGCCGCCGGCGGCGTCGACGTCGCGAAGCGCGTGTCGGCCGGCGAACAATTCGATGTCGTGGTGCTGGCAAGCAACGTCATCGACTCGCTGGCCAGCGCGGGGCATGTGCTGGCCGGCAGCCGCTCCGACCTCGCCAGGTCCGGGATCGCCGTCGCGGTGCGGGCTGGAGCGCTGAGACCCGATATCACCACCGAGCAGGCCGTCAGGGATGCGGTGCTCGCCGCGACGGCCATCAGCTTCTCGACGGGACCGAGCGGTGTGCATCTGGAGAAGTTGCTCGCCGGCTGGGGAATTCTTGCGCAAGTGCGTGATCGCATCGTGACGGCTCCACCCGGCATACCCGTTGGCTCGTTGGTGGCCGATGGCCGTGTCGATCTCGGCTTTCAGCAGCTGAGCGAATTGATGGCGCTTCCCGGTATCGACGTGGTGGGTCCTTTACCCCCGGCCATCCAGCAGATGACGATGTTCTCGGGCGGCATTGTCGCCAATAGCGATCAGCCCGAGGCGGCCCGAGCGTTGCTCGATTATCTGGCAGCACCGCGCACCGCGGCCGTGAAGCGCCGGTACGGCATGGATGCGCCGTGATAATATAGCGCCGGGCAGACTGTGATACAGGCTGCTGACGCAGGGAAATATTCGATGGACTCCACTTCTGCGCACATTCTCGCCTTGGACGACGATGCCGACGTCCGCCAGATATTGCTCGATTACCTGAGTGCTCAGGATTATCGCGTCAGCGTGGTCGCGCGGGGCGAGGAAATGATCGCGGTTTTGGAGCACCAGCCGGTCGATCTCTTGTTGTTGGACCTGCGGCTCCCGGGTGAAAACGGCCTGCAACTGGCCGCGCGCGTTCGCGAGATTTCCCAGGTTCCAATCATGATTTTGAGCGCTCAGTCGGACGAAGCGGATCGCGTCATCGGCCTCGAACTGGCGGCCGACGACTACGTCACCAAGCCCTTCAGCCCGCGCGAGTTATTGGCGAGAATCCGTGCGCTGCTGCGCCGTGCGCAGACCAACGCTGCCGCGATCGCGGCGGACGAACAAGTGCGCGCGTATCGCTTCGGCGGCTGGGAGCTCAATACGCGCTTGCGCCGCTTGACGGCCGGCAACGGCCAACTGATTCCGCTGACCAACAGCGAGTTCAGTTTGATGTGCGCCTTTCTGTCGGCACCGCTGCGCGTGTTGACGCGCGATCAGCTGCTCGAACGCTCGCGTCTGCACAGCCTCGAAGTGTTCGACCGGTCGATCGACGTCACCATTCTGCGCCTGCGCCGCAAAATCGAATCCGACCCTTCGAACCCGCAGTTGCTGACGACGCAACGCGGCGCCGGGTACATCTTCAACGTCCCGGTCAGCGTGCTCCGATAGGAACGATCCCGGAGTCATCGCGTACCTTGCGCGGGCTCATCGAGCGTCGCAATGCGACGCGGCGGGAGACGAGCGCGCTGCGGCGCTGGGTCACCGCCTTAGGGCTGGCGCTGATCGCGCTCATCGTCGGCGTGGACGCCTATGAAGCATGGCAGGATTATCGAAGGGTCGTCAGCGACAACGAGCACATCATGTTGGCGCTGGGTCGTGCGCTGACCGAGCAAACCGAGCGGTTGGTCCAGGAAGCGGATGTCGTGCTCGCCGATTATGCCGGGTGGGTCACCTCGGCCGAGGGCCGCGCGGCGGATCGGCAAGTCATGATCGCACGCCTCGCCGAGCAAGTCGTGAGCCTGCCCTTCGTGTCCTCCGCCCAGCTGATCGGTCCCGACGGTGAGTTGCTCGCGACGACCAAGGCTGACGAGGAAGGCGACCGGACGTTGAAGTATCTGCCGGTCTTCACGGTGCCGGCCCGCACCCCGGGCAATGCCTTGTATGTCGATCGCCCCCGCACCATGGGCCACAGCAGTCTGCAGACCTTCGCGTTGAGCAGGCGCGTGACGACGCCGAGCGGCGAATTTGCGGGTGTCGTCGTTGCACGCGTCGCGTTCGAATACCTCGCGACGTTCTATGCCGAGGTCAGCGTGACGCCGGATACCTTCATCCGGTTGACCCGAGGCGATGGCGTCACGCTGGTCGAATATCCCCCGAACGGTAACAGCATCGAACCGAACCCGGGCGAGCAATCGGGTCCGGCCGCCGCGCCGGCGAAGCAGCGCATGGAGTATGCCGTTGGCAACGGTCGTAAAATGATTCGAGTATCCCAACAGGTCAGCAAGTATCCGATCTTCGTGACGGTCTCCCGGTCGTTCGCGAGCGTCATGCGGCCGTGGATCGAAGAAGAGCGCAGCAGTGCGGTGCGAACCTTGACGCTGGCCGCGTTCGCCGCCGTCCTGCTGACGGCATTGCGCTCGGCGTTGAGGCGCCAGGAGCACATCGATCGCGAACGGCATCGACTGGAACGGGAACTCTCTGGCGTGCGCCAGGTGGAAGCGCTTGGCTTCCTGGCGGCCGCGGTCGCCCACGATTTCAACAACGTGCTCACGGCGATCATCGGCTATGCCGAACTCCAACGGGATATGGTCGAGGCGGAACCCGTGCTGTTGGCCAATATGGATCGGTTGCTCGCCGCGACGGAGCGTGCCCGGCTGCTGGTGCGGCGTGTTCTCACGTTCGATCCGCGGCGCAGCGTCCGATACCAGCCCACCGAAATCGAGTCCATCATCATCGAAGTGGTGCAGCAGGTTCAGGCCACGCTGCCGAAGTCCATCCGGATCCACGTGGGTGCCCTGAAAGCGACCACCGTTCTCGGCGACGCCACCGAGATTTATCAGGTGCTCATGAACCTCTGTTCCAACGCCGTTCAGGCGATGCCGGCCGGCGGCATCCTCACCATTTCGCTCGAGCCCCACGAGGTCGATGTGCCGCGCGACCTTGCGCTGGGGCGCTTGGAGCCCGGGCGATGGGTCGCCGTGTCGATCGTCGATTCCGGTATCGGCCTGGCCGAGGAAGAGGTCACGTCCATCTTCGAACCCTTCTATACGACGCGGCAATCGGCGCATGGGACCGGCATCGGATTGACGGTCGTGCGCAACATCATCCTACGCATGCACGGGGCATTGAGCGTCGATAGCCGGCGCGGACTGGGGACCCGCATGACCGTATACTGGCCGCAGGTTGCGGTGCCGGTTCCGCCCGGCCTGCCGCGGCTCGAGCAAGCGGGCGCGGGTCAGACCATCTTGGTGGTCGACGACGAGAAGGAACTCGTGGTGTTGACGGAGGAGCTCCTGGCCTCTCTGAGTTACGAGCCCGTTGGGTTCTCCGATGCGCGCGCGGCAATCGAGGCCTTTCGCAGCGATCCCAGGCGCTTCGATGCGATTTTGACCGACGAACGCATGCAATCGATGCGGGGATTGGACTTCGCTAAAGTGATCCACGAACTCGACCCGGGCGTGCCCATCATTTTGATGACGGGCCATCGCGACGCGCAAATCGATGCCCAGGCAAAGCAGGCGGGGATCGTCGAGATTCTCGACAAGCCGCTGCGCGTGCAAATGCTGCGCCAAGCGCTGGCGCGTCAGCTGAACGCCGCGCGCGCATGACGATTTTCAATCGTTCGATGCCGACGTGGGTTCATTCCGGCGCGGCCAACTGGGCGACGATCTGGTCGGCCAGCTGGCCGAGCAACGCGCTCATCGATTGCGCGACCGCCGCCGCGTTCGTCGCCGGCACGTTCCGCCGAAGCGTGACCGTGCCGCCGTTGGCACGCGGTGTCCCGCCGTTGCCGGTGATCTCCCAACTGGCCTGCAAGCGCGCGTCCTGCCGGTCAGCTTCGAAATCGAGCACGTCAACGCTGAGGCCGAAGGCACCCGCGGGTTTCATCAAATGCGGGAACAGGATTTTTCCCGCCGGCAGTCGCGCGAGCAAATCGCCCGACAGTGCCTGCCGCGCCAACTC
>Ga0116230_10002327_pt1 | contig 18295 bp, 10 predicted proteins | sample S1TSphfallax_3_FD_88678 | JGI IMG/M metagenome (GOLD analysis project Ga0116230, IMG submission 88678) | Host-associated microbial communities from peat moss isolated from Minnesota, USA - S1T2_Fd - Sphagnum fallax MG | ecosystem: Host-associated > Plants > Peat moss > Unclassified | place...
GTCACTTTTCTTCATCAAAAAGTTTCAATCACATTACAAAGGATGCAAGTGTCTTCCATCTTAAGTCAGGCAATAGCCATAGGCTTAGCTACTTCCTAACTTCCACCCCTTCAAAACACACCTCCCATCACCACAATTGACCTATTGCAAGTTGTCGGTTTTTGACATGTAAATATGGTTGACCTTCCACAAACGATCAATTATGGACATACATAGATCTCATAGCAACTTTGAACCAACTTAATGTCCTATCACTTCTCCCTCTTCCTTTGTTTTACTCCTTTGTACATTTCCTTAATTTACAATGTATGTCTTAATAAAGATTTATAGGTCTTTAATAAACAACATAGCCTTTTTATTCCATGCATAAGGAGGTGCATTCTAAAAAAAGGTTTTGACCAAAAGCCTTATGACAAGGGCTTGTTGCAAGGATTTCATTAAAATTTCCTTCAAAGAAACCTCATAAACCCAATTGGGAATAAATGGAAATTTTTGCACTTATTCAAGCAAGTCAAAAAAACACATCATTACAACTAGTTTCAAACAATAGTCATGAAGTGGAAAAAGGTTGATGCCTTTGTAGTGAAAGTAGGGTGTTCACCACATGTAAAGAATGGACTTACTTGTCAAAATAAATGGGAGCATTGAGTGGCAACTTCAAGTGGATTTGTGATTACATGGTTGACAATGGCCATAATGAAGAGTACTAATCTACGAGTGTTCATGACAAAAGGAACATTGCATTTACCACATTAATTTGGCCAAGCAATGTATGACATGATCAACATAGCAAATTGATTTTCCAACCTCTTCATGTCATAGACCTCTTGGATAATTTGGATGAAATTTACAAACCATCACAACTTGATGTGTACAAGCCACCACAACTTGTTGTATAAATTGGATGCATCTCAAATCCAACTCTTATTGTTGAAAAGAAACGTGATCCAAAACACAAGAAAACATGTTACAAAAGTAATTTGAATGTATCAAGACTAGAAGTTATGCCATCAACACTACACAAACAAATTTGGTGAATGCAATTACTTATCTAATGCATGTTTTGAGCATGGCATTCATGAATCAAAGCAATACATGCACTAAAATATCATTGGACAATTGAATGAAAGGTTAAAGGAGACTACTTGCAAAAACAATTTATTGGTTGCATAAATAATAAACCTACAAATAATGAATATTATAAACAAAAGATGTCAATAACATGATTATAATGTTAGAACTAAACATAGACATTGAATACTATACACAAAAAAATCATAATTTAGCATGATTGCAATTTTTGAACTAAATAACTCAAAGCATCTGATGCACATATGACACTGAAGAAATAAAAGATCTTGATTAGATTCGCATGTAGTTATGAACATTGTCAACCAAGATACACATATAACTCTCTACCAAACATTTTTCTATATCATTTTTGGTCTTCAATGACATTAATTGTTGATTCATCATTCGTGAAATGTGTCTATTGAATTTGTTGATGTTTTCTTTTTCTTCAAATTGAATAATGTGGATTTGCACATTATTTATGTGCAAATAATAGATAATGTGCATTAACCTTTGTATGTGAAATTTTCCTTAGCTAATTTCAATAGGTTGTGTTTAAAATGCAAGGTTCATGAAATTAAAAAAATAACCCTCATCACTAAGGAGGTATGGAAGAAAAGGTTTAATGATTATGTGTTGTAAAGGATTTCCATTATAGTTATGGATTGATTAGGATAAAAAAAAGGTTTGAATTATTTTTTTGGAAAGAAAATTTGAATTAATCTTCTTCCACAAGGATGTTCATTAAGTGGATAAGAGAAGAAAAAGAATTATTACTATTGATAGGTTTTCAAAGCTAGGAGGAATGAAAAAAATAATTCAAACATGAAATTGTTTTGGATTTTGCCTTTTGATTTTTAAAAAAAATTGATGCACGTTAATTCCACTTTAAGCAATGAATAATAAAATTAATTCTATTGCATCATGACAATGATTTTGTATGTAAAATAATATTAGGGTTAATGTTGCAATTTAAATTGTACCAATTTTGTATTTTTTTATAGCAATATTTCATATGTCAATGTTAAAGTGCCAATTCTATGGCAAGAAGTCTCAATTTAAGAATTGTAGAATTTTATATTTACCATTTGGCGAACATCCCCTAAAATGAATTGGGAGAAGAAATCAAAAAAATGTGTTTTTGATCGATTTTTTAATTTTTGTTAATAACATAACATAAGAAAACTTGTGTTTTCATGTTTCTACAATTTTCTATTCAAGATGAAAGCATTGTAAAGTATGCCAAAAAAAATATCCACTATGTAATCACAATCACATTTCACTAGTAGAAATTAACCAAAATGTAACCAGTCCATTTACGACTACACGCGATTTGTAGTCGTTTGCAACTAGATTTGGGAATATTTGCAACTATTTTGGTCATTCTCACATCTATGATACAACTATTAGAAATTTCATCCTATTGGTTGGATTGATTTTACATTTATTTTCATCCATTAATAGGTTGATATGTCCCATTAGCCGCAATAATCACCAAATTAGTTGCATCCTAAAGGTTTTTTACAATGACATACAAGTATGTTTTTATGTATGTACTAAAATTATATATAAATAATATGCATACATATGTATATTGTTCATATAATGAATCTCAAAATTAATATTTGAACTTTGAATTTTTTTATTCAAATCTGAAAAATTGATATTTCAATTTTAAATTAATAATTTTGAATCCAAAAATTAGTATTTCAATTCAAAAAATTATCAATTCATTATGAAACATTTTAATTTCGAATATTTTTATATGAATATGAAAATTCACATTTCAACTCTGAAAAGTTTTCATTCAAATTTCAAATAATCATTTGATTTGAACCTGAAATTTCAATTCCAAATTATTATTTTGGATTCTCAAAATTAATACTTCAAATCTGAAAATTATTCATTGAGTCTAAAAGTGGAGATTTCAATTTTGAATCTTGTTACTTGAATCTGAAAATTGACATTTCAATTTTGGAAATTGTTATTTAAATTCAAAAACTTTATTTGATCTAAAACTTGAAATTTGAATTCAAAATTATTATTTTCAAATCTAAAAACTAGTATTTCAATTCAAAAACAATTATTGAGTGTAAAAATTGAAATTTTTATTTTAAATATTTTTATTTGAACTTGAAATTTGATATTGGAATTCTGAAGTTTTAAATTTAAATTTAAGAAATTATTTGACTTGAAAGTTGAAATTTGAATTCCAAATTATTATTTTGGATTCTTGAAATTAATATTTCGATTCATAAAAATTATTAATTGAATCTTAAAATGGAAATTTTAATTTTGAATATTATTATTTGAATCTGAAAATTGACATTTCAAATCTGAAAATTGTTATTTAACTTCAAAAAACTTATTTGATTTAGAAATTAATATTTGAATTCTGAATTAGTAATTTGGAATTTTAAATTTATATTTTAATTCAAAAAAATTTTGATTGAGTTTTAAGGGTTTTTTTTACTAGAATCCATAATAAATCACTTTTATAAATGATTGTGTTTATTAATATAAGTTACATTAAATAATTATTGTTATAAGATAGATTTGTATATTTTATAATTTATATTCTTAAATTAGAAGAAATTAATTAATGTGATTAATGTGACATTACTTTAAAATCATTGTAATTACTTCAAATAATAATTAATTTATATGTGCATAAACTCTATAATTTATAACTTCAAACCTGAATTAAAAATTTGAAAAAAGTATAATGTAGTTAAAATAGTTGTTTGATTGGTTTTAATTTCACGAATTATTATATAATATATATATATTTAAAAATTATCATTAATCATCCATGATAAATATTTTATAGTAATTTTACACTAATTATGAAAAATTAGTGTTATGTTTAACAAATTATTGTATTTATAGTTAATAATTACCAAGAGAAAAAAAATTATTTGACCTATAATATTTTTTACAAAAATAAATGTAATTATATAATGAGTGATGTAATTAGCTGAATAATAATTTTTTAAAAATTCATGTAAGAATTTACTTTCTAATAACAATTGTTGATTCATTACTTATAATTTTAACATAAATATTTAAAATAGTTAAAATATAAATTATAGTCATTGAATTAATATTAAATTAATTATATTATATATTTTTTGATCAGATTCTAAAAATCATAACTTTTAAAAAATACTTATAGTTATTTAATTATTTATGAATTATGTACTAATAACTTGTGAATAAATAGATAGTTAGTTTGTTAAATATTAAGAAGTTATTGCTTATTTAAGTAATTGATAATGAATACTTAATATTTGTAATGTATAATTTATAATTTAAATATATGTATATTTAATCATTATTAATTAAATTATTAGTTAATTATCTAGTATTTGAATTGTTTCGAAATTTAAAAACTAAGAAAGTAAGGCATGAAATTTTTTTGAATTATAACTTAGTTTGTGAAGAAGTTGCAACTTCAAAACTTATCTTGTATTGTTTGTTCTTCATTCCTATTTTGAACATTATGTAAACAAAGGGGTATGGTCATCCAATTTCACATTAAAAAATTTGTGCACATGGGATGGGGTAATCAAAAGGTTCAACCCAAAACAAAAAAATAAATTATGCACATTTCTAAAGTACTTACCTTCCCAACCTTTTTATCTACCTAATTAGGTAGGTACCTAATTTGACCTACACACCTAGGTTGACCTATGTACCTACCTATATGAGTAGGTATTTAACCTAAAAAGGTAGAACCTACCTACTTTTTTAAAACCTAAGTAAATAGGTTGGTATTTAGCCTAGGTTTGTAGGCACCTATTTATGTACCTACTTAAGTACCTACCAACCTAATATATATATTTTTTAAATGCCACATGGCATATTTACATTGGACCACCTGTCATAATATAATATCATCCATATAATTGAATGTCTTAGATTATTTCATAATAATAATTATTATTATATTCTAAATAATTAAATATTAAAACATGTGACAACACATCATTTGCCTTCAATTATGACCAAAATAATTGCATCTTAGTTGCATGTGACAATATGTATACAATGGAATCAAAGGATGAAATGTATTTGTTGATTTTTTTTTCATACAATACCCTTTGTCATTTGCGACTAGTTTATCACATGCAACTTATCTTAGGCGACTAAAAGGATTTTAGTTGCAAAATGTCTCTTGTGACTAAAATTTAGTCATAGAGACTAGTAAAAAATACATGTTTTCTTCTAGTGTTTATGGTATAAACATGAAAAAACTTATTCAAAACTTATTTAATTTTCATTATGAAACAAGGGTGCACTCCATTGAATTTATGGTAAGCTACACATAAAGTGTGAAAAAAATTAGTATAGGAAAAATGAATGAAAGTATGTTCTAAACTAGTTAAGTTTTCAAATTTTCAAATATACTTCTATATGAAAACTTTGGTAAATTATGATTATAATATGAAAAAAAATTAAACACATTGATACAAATTAATGTTTTATCCATTTGAAAAATATATATAATTCAATTACAATTGTATTTTCATCATATTTTCATATACAACTTGAAGCAAAAGTGGGACTTATAAATTCATGTACTTGTATTTCTAAAAATTTATTTAATGTGTATTAAAACATGGAATTTTTTTAATATTGCATACTTTACTGTTCGTATACTTTACCATGTTCTCACCCCTCAAGTTTCAACCACCTATAAGGAGCCACATTTGCCCCAAACCATTGTTTTTGAGGTTTTTTTCTTTAAAATATTCTTAGAATCTTTTTAATATGTTTTTCAAAAATATTTGAAATATTAAAAAAATTATTGATGTCATTATGTTATGGTGTTTATTAAAAAAATCTCAAAATATCTAATTAAAAAATATTTTCAAACTATGCTTTTAGTGTAAAAACTAATTTTAAACAATGTTACAAATCCTCAAAAGTGTAAATTACGTATTTTTTATTTGTTAGATTGATTCCAAAGTTTTATGATATGTACATATTGTATTCAAAATAACATTTTATGAAAGAGATTATTCTATTTATGGTTTTTTTCTTTTTACAAACCAAAATTCAAAAAACTAAATAGTGGTTATGATTATTAATATTACATGTTATTATGACTACACCCCTTGATCATTTTGTTTTGGGAAAAGAAGTTGAGTGGGGTAGCTATCGCGAGGGTTTGAATCTTAAGAAAAAGTTGATAAAGGAAAAAAATTAAAATGGAAAATATAAATTAAGTGGTGACCAAAAGTTTGCAAAGATAGTTGGATTAGGTTGTAATTCAACAAAATGAAACAATGGAAGTAGAGGAATGTAGGAACAATAATCGCACGAGGAAATGATGCAATTCCTCACACACGAATGAATGCAATATATGATGCAACACATGCCAAAAACAAAAGACCTACAAAATATCAAAACACCATTTGAAATAATGTTGGAACCTTGTGATGCATATACTAAAAGAGCACAAAAGCAAACTAATAATTGAAATCATATATTATTGAGGGAGACACAATTGGAGGTTGATCCAAATCTCTAAAGGAAAAATGTAATGAAGGGACTTGTGATTTTGAAGCAACGGGTGTAGGGAAGAACATAATTGAATATGACACCCTTTAAGCACTATGAAATGCATAAATTGGAATATGTACCACCTAGTTCTAAAAAAGGAAAAGGAAGGTAGGATCTCAAACTAAAAGATAGAGGATCTAACTAGTAATCTAACTTGCTGCCATATAATCAACCCTTGGAAGAATGGGAGGATGACCTAAACAACAATAAAATTGAACAAGTGATACCACAAAGTTGCAAAGGTTGTATTGCAAGTTGAGTACTTGGTGGAACAAGCTTACATAATTGAAATTGTACATTTACTATGGATACCAAAATGTCATCTAAAACATAAATCTCAATCTATATTCTCAATGTAGGCATAATTATGGAGATTAGTGAGAACAAATTGTTGAATAATGAACCACATATGAGGATTTACGAAATCACTACTACAGAAGTGGGGTGCAATTTACTAGCCTAAAACACTATGAGACTTTAAAAGTGAAATAAGTTCATTGCATTTTACTAATTTCACCTTGGTGAAGTTATTTCACTATAATATCATTATACAAACATCATGTTTCATTTTTAATTAACATAATTCATTGTTATAATTTATTATAATAAATAGGTTTATTTCTATGTTTTTTTAATATTTTATTTATATTATTCTATGATATACCTTATATTATTTTAAGCTACTTTAGTTATTCTAACTTATATTTTATGTTATTATAGGCTATTATAAATTATTATACCCTAAACTATTATACGTTATTTTACCTTAAGGTATCTTAACTAATTTATTATAAGCTTTTAAGTTATTCTAAATTAAATTATTCAACTAACTTTAAGTTATACCTTAGGTTATTTTTATTTTAAATTAATATATGTTATTTCAAGTTATACTTTAAATTATTCAAAGTCATTCTATTTTATGTTAAGTATAATAATTTAAAATAATCTAAAATAAAATATAATGACCTAAGTTAAAGTAACTTGGATTATAAAATATTAACCTATTAAAAATAATTTAAAATACCCTACAATATAATAACTACCAATAGCCCATGATATTATAACATAGAATATCAAACAATAATTTATAATATAATAATCACCAATAGTCATAATATAACATATAATAACCACTAATAAAATAACCATCAATAACCACCAATAGCCACTAATAGCCATTAATACAATAACCACCAATAACCACTAATATAATAATCAATAATAAACACAAATATCCACCAATAAAATAGTCACCAATAGCCATTAACAGAGTAACCACCAATAAAATAACTACTAATGGCCATTAATAGAATAACCACCAATAACTATTAATAGAATAATTATTGATAGGCATTAATAATCACCAATAACTATTAATAGAATAATTACTGATAGGCATTAATAATCACCAATAACTATTAATAGAATAACCATTAATAACCATTAACAGAAGAACCACCAATAGCCATATGTTAGAATTGCTTAAGATTGTTAAAAATAATCTAAGGTGAAATAATTTATAATAGACAAAAATAACCTATAATAACCTAAAATTACCACTAATAACATAAGGCGAAATAATCTTCAATAGTCAAAAGTAACTTATAATAGCTACAAGTAGCCTAAACTAAAATAATTTACAATAGTAAAAAAACATATAATAGCCAAAAATAACTTACAATACCCAAAAATAACCTAAGGTGAAATAACAAAAAATAATTGAAAATAATCATAAATAGCCATAAATAATGTAGGGTGAAATAATATAAATTAATGAAAAATAGTCATATAATAATTGAAAGTAGCTTATAATGGGTATTATTATTAGATGAACAAAAATAAAATCATTTATTGAACTTTTTTTTTTCAAAAAAATGGTCATTGAAATGTTATTAAATAATGATATTTAACTTTTTTTTGTTCAAATGATTTTAAACTTTCAAAAGGAAATAAATGTAATTATGTAGATTATTAAATTTTAAAAAATAAATAAACTCGAATCATTTCATGTGAACAAATTTTCAATAAGATATGAATTTTCAAAGTTTATGTTTTTGTAATGTTTAAAATGAAATATTTAATAAATAGAATGTAATTTAACATATTACCACAACAAATGGGGTGGCTTAATGGTAAAGGTGTTTGCCTCCATTCCAAAGGTCAAAGGATCAAACTTCATGAGTGGTGTTGTGTGTGGTCAACAATGGTTTGTTGACCAAATATTTTCCTATCTAATTCCTATAATAGGTGCCTAGGTTGATTATGTGGCCTATCTACCTACGCTAGGTTTTTAACTTAGCTTCGGTAGTGACACATGTCAATAAATCATAGGTTTACAAAATCATGAAATTATCAATAATATTATATATTAAATAGTTAAATTTTAATTAATTTCCATGTTGGTTAGTTAATTAATTAACAAGTCAACAGTTTGGTAAATTTGTATTTCACTTGAAAGTAACCTTGTTTCATTAAATACTAGTGAAACAATGCATTGTCCGTAGCAATTGGTCCCCATTCACTAAGGGGTTAAACAATTTCACTAGGTAAAAATGTCCAAATTTACTCAAAATCTAATGAAACCCATAGTGAACTAGGACGCATTTTGTAGTAGTGGATGGTGGTTACCATCACTAGTTGGTAGTACCATCAAATAACAAAATAATTGCAAGAATGTTTTTTAATGAAAGTGTTCCATGATAGTAGTATTGTCAATGTACTAAAATACTTTCACATTGTAGAAAATAAACATGGAGGTAAGCTTTTACATGAGCATGGAGTTTGAAAATAAAGCCTGAAAACCTTAGTATGTAACATGGAGAAAACATTTCCCCCATATCCATTAAATAAATTAAACCTATACCTGAGGCCCGAATGGATGAATGAGTTTGGATGAAAACATACATACATAGATGGGCAATGCAATTTTTTTGAATGAATATATGCATGATGAACTAAGAATTAGTATATGTGTTCAAGAAAAAATAGTATGTAGTTTAATTAGTATCACGCAATAAAGGGCACACACATGCTAGGAAAACATCAAAATTTGTGATGTGTAAATTGTAAACCAAATTCAATACAATATTGCATTCAACATAGAATGAAAACTTTTATACCCAAACTACATCAAAAACAAATGTGCAACTAATTAGAGGATATGTGGACCGAGGCATTATAATCAACAAGAGAACTATATATATGTTTATGTGACTACAAGGTACTAACTCGATTGAATATCTCTAGTGAAAAGTTTTTTGATTTCATTGATATTTAAGGTCAGTTGGTTAATGAAATCATCTATTTTGTGATTGCAAAACATCCAAATTTTGAAAATGAAATACAAATGTTTACAAGGGACAAACTTCCTTTTCTTTTTCAAATTTGTTAACATAGAAACAAAGTCAAGACATGTGCAATTAAAGATCAACCCAATTGTCACTTCAAACGTGACGAACATGATTTCATTATGGGATTCAATTGAATACACTCACCCATATCTAGGATTTGGAACCTCCTACGCTTATAAAAAATCATTATCAAGTTTTTCCCAAACAACCACGTGTTATCATGATCATTAATTTCCAGGTGGAGCATGATGTACAATTTTTTTGTCTCGTTTGGAAATGGGAATGTCATTTGTGCATCTAGATTCCCACCATGATTATCAACAAGGGTAAATGAAACCCAACATCCTCCAAGAATGCCACCTCCATGTAAATGAGTCTAATATTGGTGAAAACCAACCAAACCATTGGAACTTGATGCTTTCCTTTCATAGAGTCTTGAACATCTCCCAACACACAACAAGTTTTGTCATCATGACAAAACCACATTACCTTATACCTAACCTTTTTATTCTTGACAAGTTTGAACCACCCATAGAACACATGGCCTAGGGTGTGAAAAAATCCTTTTTTATTTTCCCTTCACAATTGTACCTTCAAATTGGATTGCAAAACACTATACTTGTGAATTTGTAATCGTCCTTGCAATGTGAAAGATCTTTTGATTGCATGTGTTTTCAAGAATGTCTGTGGCCTTGTGACCATGGCTACTTAATTGCGATTCGGTTCCACATGGTATGGAATTTTCTTGAAGTTGATGTGCACAATTACCCTACACCCTTGTAAAATCTATTTGTCATGGTAGTGAAAAATTCACTTTATCAAGGCAATGTGAATATTTAGGGGAATTAGTCATGGTGTCGAATTTTCTTTTGCAAGATCTAAATTTTTCTTCACCTTCCAAGCCAAATGATTTACTATGCATGGGGCTACTAAAAATAAAACCTACAATAGCTTTTGCGATCTTTTAGGGTTTTAGTGATATTTGTGCAACCCTTAACTGCAATTCAATATGATTTGGTCTTGTTATTTTTAATTTGCCCATCAAATGCATCCTATACTGAATCTATTGCTCCAAAGTTATTACAAGGTTTTCAACTATGGCATTGAACAAATCCTTGCCTTTTTTACCAAATTGTTGCACCCAAGTATTGTGAATCGTTTCAAATGAGATACAAGTTGGCATCTTGGCATCTTCTTCAATGTTTAAAACATGTAAAAACATCATCAAATCTTAATCATGACATGTATTCACTAGAAAAAAATTATGAAAAAAATATTTAAGTGTTTCTTGTGATTTTTCAAAGTTTGATGGGTCCAAGAAAATCAAGGTGTGACATGGTCCACCCAAGGATGCTTTTGCCTTCACTAGGGGTGACCATCATGTTTCCTATCCATACCTTGCATTTGTTCTATCATGGTTGTTGTAACATTTGCAAGAAGAAGTTCAAATAAGTTGTCACCATCAAACCTTTGAGGCAAAACTTGCACTATAACAACTTTGAAAGTATCAAAGTTTGTATTGCAATTTTCACTTTTATAGTGTGATGCTAGAAACATCTTTCACAAGCAATGAATGACACTATCGATTGCAAACTGCCCATTAAATGAGAAGGGTTGAGTACATGCATGCAAAGATGAAGATGATGATAGAACATCAATTAAGATTGGATTTTAAAAACACTTATATGCACTTATAGGAAAAAATATAGAACTTAAAAAGGGCGAATGACATGGAAATAATGGAGGCAAATCTGAACCTAGTTTATAGGTGAATGCATGTTACGGTGTACACAAAAATTGTCATTATTTGATAGTTTTCAAGACCTATCCAAGTTTTATGCATCATGGTGAAAATTTTGAAAATAATTTTCATTGAAATTTTGTCATAGATGATGATTTATGTTTCAATCCAACATTATATTGTGAAATCAATGCACATATGAATGATATAGTAGTCCAACAAAATATTATTTTGATTTGTAGTGCTTTGTAATATCTCTGCAATTCCAACAAAAGGACTTAGAAGACTTACTACATTTAATGATATTTTTCCATGAAATTTTACACATACAAAAAAAAAACCATAAAGAATAATCTTTCACATCAAAAAATTCAATTTTTCTTAAGGTCTTCTAGAATATAGATTAGATGATTTTTAAATGTTAATAAGTACATTATGGTATAATAATGTTAATTCATGATTATAATTTTTTTAGGTTGAAAAGTGTTCTTCCCTTGAAGATTTACTTGGGTTAAGTTTTTTTTCTATCATTTAAAAAATTAAAATGAAGTTTTAAATATTTTTTAAAATGGAAAATTGTTGTCAAATAAGGGTTTTAAAAAATTCTTTATTAAATTATTAGTGTACATTTACATAAATGCACAATTATGATTCAATTTCATATTCATGATTCTTGTGACTTCTTTTAATTTTGAAGCCCAAATGAATCATATGTGATCTTTAGAATAATTCAAAGTGAATGAAGTCTTATGTGAACTACTACTTTTGATACTATATGTAATTCCAAATTTCTTTCAAATTGTGTACGCTATAATATGCATTAATCCCTATTATGATTGCAAGCCATGTTTGACATATTATCAAATTTTCCTTGTATAACACTTGTAGAAGCAAGTGGGTTTGGAATAATGAACACATCATCATCGTTTGTATTTTCTATAAGGTCAAATATAATACGAAAGGCATGAGGTTGGACTATCATTTGAGTACGATGTTTTCCAATCCCAAAGGTAAGCATACTTGAAGTGATAGATGGAATTTGTGGAAGCAATGCCATGTTTTCACCACGAATTTTGTAACTACCTACATGAACCTTCCAAACCTTAAAAGAACCTAGATGCAAAGATGGAAAAATGCATCAACAACACTTTCATTTTCATCAAACAATTTTCGTTCCACCAAAAGTGAATGAACATGCAATGTGAACCTTACTGAAAATACATGATTAAAAACATGTGCAAATCCATCCACTAAAGTGTCCATGGTTAATGGAATAGAGTTGCCTGTTAAAAAATGGAAAACAACACAAATTGAACTAGATCTTGCCATGTTGTGAATAACAGGGAAAAATGAGTTGACTAAAAACTTGATGAATCCAAAAAAAATGATAATAGTAATAGCAAACTAGTTCACCTTAAGAATTCAACTTGAAAGAAAATGATTGAAAATTATGTGGAAAAACAAGGAAATAATTTGAACATGGGTTACATGTTGCACATGAGAATGACAAGAAACAACATTCATATAAGAAACATAACACTTCAAGTTGCAAAAAATGCAAATGGTATTAAAATGGAAAGACTAAGACAAAATATAATGATTGTGAAAGGTGAATGCCTAATCAACTAGATGTTAAGAAAATTTGTTCAATTACAAATCCTAGCATTAATTTATCATTTTGTTTCAAAATTACGAACATTGTAAATCATTTAATGTATTAACCTCCATACATTTGGTCACAAAAAAAAAATTAAAAAAATGAAATGGGAGGATTGATTCGTTAATTCCATAGACATGATAATTGGCAAGCCTTGTCAATTTTGTTATTAATTATAATAGTAAGCAAGATTTTGCCAATTTCAATTCATATCTCACCATGGGCATGGCCATGATAGGCACTAAAATTAGCCAAACCTTACTTGCTCTTGATTACATAAGTAAATTAATAATAAAAATTCAATGTCACATTATTTAGTCCACTAGAACTTATGAAATCAAAAATAGTGTTAGATGTATACCATATTTTAAGGTTAAGTCTAGGGTATTAATAAGGAATATTTTGTAAAATAATTAGTAAAAAATATGCATTAAAATTTTCTAGTAATTTATTTATCAAGGAAAATTTGGATTTAGGCTCAATTTTGTTCCTTCAATATATATGAATTTGTCAATTTATAAATTTGAATTAACTATGGATACATACAAAAGTTATGCATATTCAAAGTCTAGATGATCACAATTTTTTTCTACTCACCTAAGAGCATACATAATCCTAAAATTTTGGTAACTTGTGAGGGAATTGAACCTTACTTTTCACAATAATTATGCCCATTATAGTGTAAACTACTTGCCCAACCAACACCTCAATTATCCCATACAAAAGTTCCATTTCTCCAATGGCTTGCCATCCCATATTCAACTCTTGTAAATCAACTCCTTCCAAGCCCTCTTGAAAAAAACTAGTTGTAGAAACTTGGAAATGTTAATGACAACGAACAAAGAAAAGAAAAAACAATTCATTTGTTGTTAAAAATAAAAGCAAAAAAGAAGAATGAGAAAATTGAATACATGTGCAACATTAATCACCATTTACATTCAATTTTTCAATTTTTTTTTTTCAATGAACAAATAGTTATCATCAACCAAAGGACCTTCAAATTTTAGGTAATCTCTTTTGTTTTTATTTGGCATATAATTAATGCACAATTCATCAAGCCAATTTTCAACAACTATCATGGTTTAATCTAAATTTCCCATTTTTACATGGCATCATTGCAAAGTTGTTAATACCCTACCAAGACTAAACATTTTTTTTTGTTTCAATCTATGACCATGGAATGCCAATAATCTATTTGGCTAAAAATGCCACATTCGGAAATTACCTTTTGTGGTTGTGACCCAATAAAAGGATTTCCACATGAGTTGGAAATATAACCTCTTGAACAAAGATAATTCTCTAGTGACAAATGTTTGAAAAAACTTTTCAAAAAAAACTCCAACCCCAAACATGTCACCCTCATGATTAAGCTCATCACCATGTGGATTAACAAATGTGCATGTTTCAAAATATGTCATAAGAAGAGCAATTATAACTTTCAAATTATATATTTTAAAAAAATTGAATTGCATCCCAACTTCCCACCAAAATTTTCACAATTTGTAATGATTTGAACTAAGGATTTAACATTATGGTGAACATCTTATGAACCTACTTTGAATTTGAAAATTTTAGAAACTAAAGAAAAGGTTTTATGGGCAATTACACATTAGGTTGGACCAAAATGTGGATTTGAAAATGCATTTTGAGAGTTCATATGTAGTGTATTTTCAAGTAAAAATGTTTAAATGATGATGAAGTTAACATTTTTTCCATATCAAAATACCCTAATTCAAATATTTTTATAAATCTTCTACAAATATGGGTTTTGAAAAAATAATTTTATGCATCTAAATGAATTTTTTAATTATGAAGTCTTCATTTAAAATCTTTGAAAATATAGGAGACCTTTTATTTCTTGAAATTTTCATCTTAAGTAATATGAACTTTGAAAATAGGGTTTCCAAAAGTTGTGAGCATGTCTTTCAATTCCACAAGAAATAAAAAATCTATAACCATAAAACTTTTGGATTGTGACATTACATGTAATTTACATTGTAACATTTGTTTCTCATTGAATATTGATCTTTTCGGTGTAAAATTTTTGACGTTGGGAGGATAAAAACATAAATTTTAGTTTCTCATTTCATTTTTCATAAATTTTTCAGATGCATTTGAGTTGTATACAACAAAACTTGATTAACCAAAAAAACTACCATTATGACTTCAATAAAGTACATTGTTGTGTGTTTTTGCCTTCATAACCTTCATAACTTCTTGTCACATGTTTTTTTGGAAGAAGAAACATTTAGAATGAAATTGGTTAAAAAACTTTTGTTCCAAATGAAACCTACACCATTTCAGCCATTTCAACTTACAACTTGTTAGTTAAAGTAATGAAAATAGTTAAAACATTAGATAATAGCTAATGAATGTAGGAATGATTCATAAAACATGTTGTGACCATAGGATTCAAGCATCATGTGATTGCCTTTGCAATAGCCCACACTTGGGCCTTTGTTTGAAATTTTTGTTGTAAAGTGATAATCTTTTGCTTTCCATAAGAAGTGATGATGGTTTGCTTGAATTCCAAGGTTTCTTCAAACATGATGACTTTGGATGGAAATCTGGTTTTTACATAGGTTATAAGTTTTTGAGGTTGCATCTCATTTTCAATGCAAGCCTTCTTTGATTCTTACCTTATTTTCTTTGATTTTTTGCCATGTAATCATTTTCTATAGAATAGCTTGTGCATCTCTTCACACGTGTTAAACCTTTAGAAAAATTGTTGTCATTAATAGCATATTGGCATGCCATATTAGACATCACATGACCAAAACACATATCTTCATAAACCTTGATAAGCTCTAGAGGTTCATAATTGATGATGGAATACAATGCAAATGAAAGGGTTATCCAATTGTTGCGTTCATCTTACACAAATATAATCACATAATGCATCGACTTAAACTTTGAAAGTAATGATTCAAATTGAATATTAACCATACTTTGCCCACTTATTTCATTCATTTCAAATAAGCCCATAACAATATGTGTAGGGGTCTAAGATTCATTTAAAAAGTTTTTCACAAGGGCAAATGTGTTTGCATTGCCCCTAGACATTCAAATTCAAAACTTGCATAAATAGTGGCTATAGATGCAAGTTTTGGGAGTACATACAAGTCCATGGTTTTAAAAAAGTTCCATTATTGAAAGCATTTCATCCACAAGAACAATTTGAAAAAAAAAAAGGAAACTAGAAGACATTGGTGTAAAACTAACCTTCTTAGCCAAATGTTTTTAATAGTGGAAAATGCCCTATAACCCTTGCAAATGGAAAGCACTAGATCCTTGATAAATATTTGTCATGCCTCATCATTATTTTTCTAAAGGTTTGTGGAACCAAAATATTTGGTGATTACAAAACTAAATGGCCCATCCACCTTTTTCCTTCCTATGTTGTGAATGATATGCATTAACCATTTCTACCTTTTCCAAGTTGTGTTTTTTTCTAAGAAAACAACTTGGGATGTGCAAAATCAACATGCATTTTTGTGGGAATAATCCCATTAATTTTGTTACACTTGATTAAACATTTCCTCAAAACTAAACTTTGGGCCAAAATATCAATTACTTGATGTTTTCTTTGATTTGAAAACAATGCATTGCAACATTTGTGGATTTTCAAGCTCTATAGATGAATCATCATTCACAATAGATAAACCTTAATAAATTGAAACTTGATTATGTAGTTTCCAAAACATAGTTTGAACTTGTATAATTGTAAGTTGTGATACTTTATTTTCTAACAAGCTATTAAATTCTAGACACACATTTTCCATGCTCAAACTATTTGTGGCCATATTTTCAAATGTAGGTGGTCCACTAACCCCATTGACATTTTCAACAATTAAGGTTTTGTCTCTTACAACTATGGTGCAAAATGCTAAATTTTTAAAACTTCAACATCCGACCTACAACATAATGACTTGCAACAAAGCTCCAACAACTTGCAACAAAACAAAAAAAAAAAGAATTCAAACCTTTCACTAGATTTAGATCTCTCCCAAACCTTTCACCAAACTCAAATTTCTTTCAAACATTTTCATCAAATTCATAACTCTCATAACCTTTTCACCTATCACAAAATCTTCAAATTTCCAAAAATTTGATAATCCTATGTCATTTAATTGCTTAATTAAAAACTAAAAATAAAATGACTTCCAAGTTACCTTAGGAAAAAAATTATCAAATCATGTTTCAAATTTGTGTTCCTGACCAAAAAATTCAAGGAAAGAAACCAACATATATTTTTGAAACTTTTTCTAAATGCAATGATCAGGAACATCAAAATACACAATATTCTTGATATTATTGAAAATAATAAAATCATGGAAACCTAATAAATTTATTCATTAAAAAAATAATGAAAATATTTATTTAGGTGTTTCCTATGATTTTTCAAAGTTCAATGGGTCCATGAAAATCAAGGTGTGATGTTCCTATTGGTAACACCCAAGGATGTTTTTGCCTTTTTTCCAGACCAAGATTGTGTTGTTCAAGAGTGTGTTTGTCAGGTTTTGTACATCAATGGATTGGATTTTGGAGCACGACCCATGTTTGGTTATGAATGATGGGTGACCATAAAAGATATGTTGGCAAAATAATTCATGTTCCCCTATACAATCACATGCAAAATTACCATAAAATGAAGAACCATGACCTCTATGTAATGGAAATACATGCTATGATTTAGGAATCAAAACAAACAAGTGAAATTGGCTTAAATGGCCAACCTAGATGGGTCTTCAACAACAACCTCATTTGTGCTCTAAACCATGACAATTAACCTAAAAAATCAAACAATATTCTCATCATTGCAAGGCAAAAAATTAGTTGCCAACCTATAGGGTCTACAATACCCTCATCAAAGGTTTAAACCCTCACTATAAACACATGATTTCATAA
>Ga0116230_10002328_pt1 | contig 18294 bp, 11 predicted proteins | sample S1TSphfallax_3_FD_88678 | JGI IMG/M metagenome (GOLD analysis project Ga0116230, IMG submission 88678) | Host-associated microbial communities from peat moss isolated from Minnesota, USA - S1T2_Fd - Sphagnum fallax MG | ecosystem: Host-associated > Plants > Peat moss > Unclassified | place...
CGGGCTGGTCGCCAGGAGGTGCAGCACCTCCATGCCTTCCTTCACCCCACCTTCCTGGATGCTGTGGCCCAGCACCATCTTCGCGCCCGGCTCATGCCGGTTGGGCATAAAGACGAAGCCTGTGGGCTGGCCGTCGATGCTGGCGATCAACTCCGGCTCCTGCGGGCCGCGGCGGCCAAACGGCCCACCCATCCCACCCATCCCCATCACCTGCCCGGGGCGCTCTACCGTCCAGCCGGTAAAGCACTTCGCAACCTCGATCACGTCCTTCTGCGTATAACCGCCGCCCACGCCCAGCGTGTGCAACTCCATCAGCTCGCGCGCATAGTTCTCGTTGATGCCCTTGGGCAGCGCCTGCGCCAGTTGCCCGTTGGGACGCACCTGCTGCACGCGCTGCACCCGCGACGCCGCCAGCGAGTTCGGTCCGATGCTCTGCGCATTGTCCAGATACATCAGCATCGCCGGGCTCATCGCGGTGGCCACCAGAAGCTTCTCAAAGCTGCCCAGCGCATTGGGCAGAATGGTCTCCCGCTGGTACGCCGGCAGGTAATACGGCTCATTCTGGTTCTTGCGCACATACACGCTGAAGTGGTTCAGCCAGAAGTCGGTCATCACCGCCTGCAACTGGCGGTTGGAGTCCACATCGCGCATCAGCCGCGACTCCAGCGTCTCGGCGCCCACCACCCGCGCCGGCCCCTGCTCCATGGCCTCCACGGTCTCGGTCTGCTGCGCGTTCAGCCCCTGCAGCAACATTGGCCGGTCGCGCGGCTTCAATCCCGCACGAAAGCTCAGCATCTCCTCGGGCGACATCGCCACCAGTCGCGCCATGCGCGGGTCCGGCGGCAACGCCAGCACCGCCGCGACCGCCTCGGCGTCCATCGGCTCCGCCGCACGCTTGCCCTTCTTGCCCTTCGCAGGAGCCTGCGCCTGCCCCGCCGCACCGTTCCTGCTGCCCCCACTCATGCTGCCATCGCTCAGCAGAGTGCCGGAGCCGTCGGCCTGCGCCGTCACCGGCTGCCCGCTCGCTGCCAGCGCCGCCATCCCCGCCGCCTCCTGCGCGTCGGGCTGCATCGCCAGGTCCTGCTGCGGCGGGGCCCCGGCCGCGCCCGCAGCGCCCTGCTTCTTGATCCGGTCTTCATACGCGGCCAGGGAGTCGGCATATACCGCCCGCTCCACCGGGTCGCGCGGCAGCGCCGCGCCCTGCTTCTCCATCTGCTTGAGCATCTGCGGCGAAGGGAACCGCCTCATCAGCTCCTGCTGGCTCAGCTTCAACGCCGGAAACCGGTCCAGCTCCGCCTCCAGCGCGCTGTCGTCGATCCGCTCGGGATGCAGCTGCTGCTGGAACCACGCCTCCAGCCCCATCCGGGCCACCGCCGCCTCATCGCCTGGCCGCGGCCCGAAGGTCAACCGGTTCAGCGCATGCAGCGTCTTCTGCTGCGGCGTCAGCGGGGTGGTCTGCACGTTGCCCGGGATGGGGCTACCCGGCGCAGCGAACATGGCCGGCGGAGTCGCCAGCAGGAGGCACAGCAGCGCGGTCGCGCCGCCCTTCGCCGCGCCTGTACCCACCTCGGCCCATCCCATCGGCTTCGTCATATGGTTCTCCCACTTGAACTCTGGCGCGTATTCCGTCACCGGAAACAACCCCATCCCGCCGGGCTTAGTTGCGCGTGTGGCCCCATTCTTACGCCAAATCATGTCCACCAACGCACCGGCGAAACAAAAAAGCGGCAGGAGGAGCCTTCCGCCCCACCTGCCGCTTGCATTCTCGTCCGAGAGCTTACGCCTGCCGTGGCCGGCGATACAGCAGCGCGAAGCCCAGCGCCATCAGCCCAGCGCCCAGCGCGCCATAGAGCGGCAGCTGCGTGCCCGCCTCCGGCACGGTGGACTCGCCCGAGCCCAGCGTCTTGGCCACCAGCAGCGAGCCCGCCATCGGCGGCGTCGCCGGCGCGGCCGCATTTGCCACCTCCGGCTTGGCGTCGTCGGCGATCGTGGTCACGATCGTCGCCTCCACCATCATGTCTGTCTTCAGCTCATCCATGCTGACCGGCTTGCCGCCCACCATGAACTTGGTGCCGGCCTGCACAGCCAGCTCCTTGATGCCTTCGGCCAGTGAGAGCGTCACCGCGTCCGGCGGCGTCACCGCGAACACTTTGCCCTTCACCACCTGCACCGAGGAGACGATCTTCGGGTCGAAGCCCGTCGCGACCTCCTTGGTCAGCTTCGCGCCCGGCTTCAACTCGGCCAGCGTCGCTTCCTTGCCGCCCACCATGAACTTGGTGCCCGGCGCCACGCTGTAGTTCAGCAGCTTGCCGTCGCTGGCCTTCAGCACCAGGTCGTCGCCGCTTACGTACACCACAGTCGAGGTCGGGCCGGAGCTCGCCTTCACCTGCGCAAAACAGCCAACGGCCGACATCGCCGCCACGGCCCAAACAGCCGCCGCGCCGGCGGCCAAACGGATTCCCCTCGAGTGCATCTGCATACGCTATTGATCTCCTGTGGATGGATAGTTGAATGGTTGACGGTTGAATATCGATGGCGCGCCGCGATCGGCGGCGGCCAAACGGAAGGTCGCGATGGAAGCAGGCCGAAGTTGCGAGTTCGCGACCGGCGTAGCGGGTACATCCACATCCACGGCCTCGGCCTGCACAATGAACCGCTGCGGCGCCGGCCCGATGTAATAGAACGGATAGCAGGTCACCAGCGTCAGCCGGCGGCGGCCATCGCTGCGCAGCACCGCGTTGTCGCTCGGCGCGATCACCTCGGTCGCACGCACCACATACCGCTCCCGGCTCCCGGTCGGCTGCTGCAACTCAATCACGTCGCCCACGCGCACATCCTTGAGCGGGCGGAAGAAGCCGTCGCGGTGCCCGGCGATGCCGATGTTGCCCGCGCTGCCCGCGCTCGCCGAGCCTGGCAGCGCCGTGCCCGCGATATGCCCCAGGCCGCGGTTCATCTGCAGCTCGCCCGCGCCCTCAAATACCGGCGCCTCGATGCCCAGCCGCGCCACCCGCAGCACCGCCTCGGGCTGCGGCAGGGCCACGCCCAGCGTCCGCCGATAGGCCCGGATGCGCGCGCTGTCCCACAGACTCTGCGACCGGCTCTCGGCGCGGAACTCCGCCACCGCCAGGTGCGCCATCGTCCTGCCGTAGACCGTCGGCCCGGCGTAGACCCCCAGCAGCAGCGCGCCCGCCGCCACCAGCGCCATCCCGGTTCTGCGCCGCCAGTTCATACAGCTCTCCCGCATGGTGAAATTTCACAAACCCTGAACGTCGTTCGGAACCTTTTCAGTGTAAACGAAGCGCCTTCAAATCGACTGTCCGCTTACCGCTGCCATACAGGCCGCCTAGTAGGCCGCCAGCTCCCGCATCGCCTCGAACAGATGCTTCTCCTGCGGCAGGATCGCCTCTTCGAGCGCCGGCTGATAGCCCACGAAGGTGTCGGCCGCCCCGATCCGCCGCACCGGCGCATCCAGCGCGTCGAACAGCTCCTCGCCGATCCTCGCCGCGATCTCCGCGCCGTAGCCCCAGCTCTTCATGTCCTCGTGCGCCACAATCACCTTGCTGGTCTTGCGCACCGACTCCACGATCGCCTCCCAGTCGTAGGGGCTCAAGCTGCGCAGGTCCAGCACCTCCACTGAGGTCCCCTGCTCGCGCTCCAGCCTGTCGGCCGCCTGTACCGCGCGCGGCACCACAGCGCCGTAGGTCACCACCGTCAGGTCGCGGCCCGCGCGGGCCACCGCCGCCTTGCCGAACGGCAGCGTGTACTCCAGCCCGGGGTACACAGCACGGCCAAATACCGCCCGGTACAGATTCTTGTGCTCCAGGAACAACACCGGGTCGTCGCAGCGTATCGCCGTGCGCAGCAGCCCAATCGCATCGAGCGCATTCGAGGGCATCACCACCCGCACCCCCGGCGTGTGCGTAAAGATGCTCTCGCCCGACTGCGAGTGGTAGATCGACCCGCCCGTAAGGTAGCCGCCGATGGGCACGCGCATCACCACCGGGCAGCTAAAGGTGCCGTTCGAGCGCCAGCGCATCAGCGCCAGCTCATTGCGCATCTGGTGCACGGCCGGCCAGATGTAGTCGAAGAACTGGATCTCCACCACAGGCTTCATCCCGCGCACGGCCATACCGATCGCTCGACCCACGATGTTCGCCTCCGCCAGCGGCGAGTTCCACACCCGGTCGTTGCCGAACTCCTTCTGCAGCCCGTGCGTCACCTTGAAGACGCCGCCCTTGCCCTTGATGCGCCCGGCGCGCAGCTCGGCGTCGCGGGTGGCGTCGGCCACGTCCTCGCCGAAGACCACGATGCGCTCGTCGCGCGCCATCTCGTCCTTCAGGCAGTGGTTGATCAGGTCGAGCATGGTGTGCTCGGTGGTGTCCTCACCCGGCTTGGGCTGGGCCGCGAACACCGCATCGGTCGGCCGCAGGTCTTCCGAGTACACATGCGTGAAGATCGTCGCCGGATTGGCCGGCGCGGCCGCCAGCGCGCGGTCGGCGGCGCGCTGCACCTCGTCGTCCACACTGCGTTCAAGCGCGTTGATGCCTGCCTCATCGAGCACGCCCTCGCGCAACAGCCAGGTCTGCATCTTCAGCACCGGGTCGCGCAGCGCGTCGGCCTGGATCTCCGCGGCCGCACGGTAGTGGCTCTCATCGTCGCTCTGCGAGTGCGAGTACGGCCGCACCACATGGCCGTGCACCAGCGCCGGCCCGTGGCCCGCGCGGCAGTACGCCACCGCCTCCACCATCGCCTTGTAGCTGGCGATGGCGTCGGTGCCATCGACCTCGGCGAAGTGAAAGTAGGGAAAGTTCGCCACCAGCCGCGAGATGTTGCCGCCCGGCGTATTCGCCTCCACCGGCGTCGAGATCGCGTAGCCGTTGTCCTCCACCACGAACAGCACCGGCAGCCGCCCGTTGGAGGCCGTGTTCAGGCTCTCCCAGAACTCGCCCTGGCTGGTCGAGCCCTCCCCGATGGACACATACGTCACCTCGTCGGCGTGGAACTGAACGCTCTTGTATTGGCGATAGTCCCTGCCCCCGCCCGGCTCCGGACGCCGCGCCGCCTCGGGGTGCCGCGCATAGTAGCGACCGGCCTCCGCGCAGCCCACCGCGTGCAGGCACTGCGTCGCCGTCGCCGAGGACTGCGAGACGATGTGCAGCCGCTGGCTGGTCCAGTGCGAAGGCATCTGCCGGCCGCCACTGGCCGGGTCGTCGGCCGCGCCGACTGCCTGCAGCAGCTGGTCCTCCACGGTGTTGCCCAGCGCCAGGCAGATCGCCCGGTCGCGATAGTAGGGAAAGAACCAGTCGTAGCCCGGCCGCAGCGCCATCCCCGCCGCCACCAGCAGCGCCTCATGCCCCGCGCAGGAGATCTGGAAGAAGCTCTTCTGTTGCTTCTTGAACAGCATCTCGCGGTCGTCGGTGCGGCGCGAAAGGTACATCAGACGGTAGAACTCCACCAGCTGCGCACGGCTCAGGCCGCCTGTGGCCTCCGCGCCCGCGGGCTCCGCCGCTGGCCGCTCGGCGTCGACCTCCTTCACTGAACCCCGCTGCGCCAACGCCGCCCTCCCTTCGCTGTCCCTCCAGATTTTACTCACACCTGTCCTGCATCGCGACAGCGCTCTGCCTCGCCACTACATCGCGCCGATACAACCAGCGTCGCCGGCTCCTCCGCGCGGCCATTCGTGACCGTATCCATGAGGCCTCCATGCAGCGTCCGCTTCCCTGCTCTCTCGCTCTCGGTCTAGCTTCCGTTCTAGCTCTGGGTGTATCGCTCGCCGCCGCCGCACAGGCCCCGACGCCGCCCGCGGAATCGCCCGCGCCCGGACGCCTCGTCGTCGTCTATCGCGGCGGCGCTGTGCCTTCCGGCGCGGACCAGCTCGCCGCCGCTGCGGGCGCACGCGCCGTCCGCCATCTGCCGCTCTTTGGCATCTCCGCGCTCGCTGTGGTCGGGGATGCGGACGACGAGGACGCCGCCATCCGCCGCCTGCGGGCCGACCCTCGCGTCCGCGCCGTGCTGCACGACCGCAACGTCACCGCCCACCAGGCGCTCTTCACCGTAAAGCCACCGCTCGCCACGCTGCCACTGCGGCAGCTCGGGGGAACGCCGTTCGTACCGGCCGGCCCACCCTTCGTCGAGCCCCCCAGCACCGACACGCTCTACGACTCCCCGCAGGGCTGGGCCGTGCTCGCCTCCGGCGGCTACGGCGACGGTCTCCCCAACGCCGCCGGCATCACCGACAGCATCGGTCCGTGGACGACGACACTCGGTGCAGGCGTCCGCATCGCCGTGCTCGACTCCGGGCTCGACCGCACCCACCCCGATCTCGCGCCGAACCTCGCACTCAACCTCACCGAGGTCAACCAGGACCCCTCCACCGGCCAGCCCTCAGCCTGCGACGACGGCAGCCCGCAGGACCAGCAGGGCCACGGCACCTGGACCGCCTCGCTCGCCGCCGGCGCCGTCGGCGGAGGCAACGTGCTCGGCGTCGCGCCGCAGGCCACTCTGCTGAACATCAAGGTGCTCGAGCGCCTGCCCGCTGCCGCCGGCCCAAGCCTCATCGCGCAGTGCGAGGCCGGCCAGGCCGGCGGCCTGCTCAGCTGGGTGCTCCAGGGCATCGCCGACGCCGTCGCCAACCACGCCAACGTCATCTCGCTCTCGCTCGGCACGCTGATCGACACCACCACCGGCGACGGCGCAGGCTGGCAGGCCGCCTTCGACCAGGCCACCTACGCCGCCACCCAGGCCGGCGTGGTGGTGGTGGCCGCGCTCGGCAACGACGGCCTTGACCTCTCGCCCAGCGGACCTAATGCGCGCTATCTGGAGCTGCCCGCGCAGGCCCGCGGCGTGCTCGCCGTCGTCGCCTCCACCAACCCCGCCTGCGCCGAGGACCTCGCCACCGGCGCAGACTGCGCCGCCGGCCCCATCACCCGGCCCTACTACAGCGACTACGGTGTGCCCGGCGCGCTGGCCGCGCCCGGCGGCAGTTACCCCGAAGGCACAGCCACGGGCGTCAGCGGCTTCGTGATGGGCGCCTGCTCCAGCGGCCTGGCCAACACCACCGACGGCCTGCCGCCCAGCGCCGATTCCACCGACCCAGCGCCCGCCGGCCACAGCTTCGGTTGCTTCGGGCTCGGCCACCTCGCCTATGTGCAGGCGATGGGCACCAGCGCCTCCGCCGCACTGGTGGCCGGCGCGGCTGCGCTGCTCTTCGCCGCACACACCAACTGGAGCGCCGGCCAGGTTATCGCCGCGTTGCGCGCCACCGGTGTCCAGCTGGGCAACATGACTGAGCCCTCCCTCAACCTGCCCGCCGCGCTCGCCTTCGACACCCCCGCCGCCGTGGCCACGGTCCCACTCGATTACTAATTCTTCATCCGCTCTTTTACATCGTGGGCCAGCCGCTCGATCTCCGCAGCCTTCGCGATCACCGTCACCGAAAGCTCGTCCTTGTTCGACTTGTCCACCTCGGCCTTCAGGTCGGTGGCGAGCGCCAGCAGCCGGTCGGAGTCTTCCTGCAGCCGCTTATGCCGGTCCTCGCGGAACTGTTTCTCCCGCGCCTCCTTCATCCGCGCCATGTCCGCTTTGCTCATCCCCAAGGAGTCCACGCCCTGCCCGGAGTACGGATCAGGCTGCGCCGCGCTCGGCACCTGCGCCCTGCCCGCCGTATGGCTCGGCGCGCCTGCGCCCAGCAACACCAGCCCGACCAGCCCGACCCAAACCCCTCGCCTGCCCCTTTGCCTCATCGCTCCGCCTCTCTCCAATTTCGACCCGCCCTCCGATTTCAAACCGCGCCTTCCGCCCTCGGACACCCCAAGCCAGCCCCACTGCGTCCAAATCGAAGACTCAGCAGAATCTGCGCGCCCGCGGCATCCAGCTCCCGTATTCACTCCCTTGTATCAGGATCGTTTCCATCATGCTCTCTCTCGCATCCGCCCCACAACTCTCCACCTCTCTGCCCCAGGACGAGCGCTTCTTTCAGGTCATCGAGCGGGGCTGGGAGGCCGACCTGCAGCGCTTCGTCCGCTACGGCGTGCCCAAGCTCATCTTTGCCTTTCTGTTTGCCTTTCTGCTGCAGGCGCTGGTCTCTTTCCTGGTTGGGCGGCTCAAGCGGCGCGCCGAGCAGTTGGTCGGCAACTCGCAGCGCGCCTCCCAGCTACGCACCATGGCCGCCATCTTCCGCGCCACCGCCTACGCCGTCATCGGCTTCTACCTGCTCACCCAAATCCTGGGGGCGATCGGCGTCTCGCTGGGCCCCTTCATCGCCTCGGCCGGCGTCATCGGCCTCGGCATCAGCTTCGGCGCGCAGTCCATCTTCAAGGACATGCTCACCGGCATCTTCATCCTGGTCGAAGACCAGTACTCGGTCGGCGACACCATCAAGATCGCCTCGCTCACCGGCACCGTCGAGGACCTCAGCCTGCGCGTCACCCGCATGCGCGACGGCGACGGCACCCTCTACATCGTCCCCAACTCGCAGATCACCACCGTCTCCAACCTCTCACGCGACTTCGCCGCCGGCACGCTGAACGTCTCCGTCGACGCCCGCGAGGACCCCGACCGCGTCATCAAAGTCCTCAAAGACCTCGCCGCCGCCGTCCGCGCCGACGAGGCCTTCAAAGACATCCTCATCGCCGACCCCGACATCCCCGGCGTCGACAGCATCTCCGGCTACTCCGTCACCTACCCCATCAATGTCCGCGTCATGGTCAACCAGCGCGACGGCGTGATGCGCGAGCTGCGCCGCCGCATCCTGCTGGCCTTCGCCAAAGAACACATCGCCTTCGGCTCCTCCACCAGCTCCATCGTCTTCCAAAACGACCCCACTGCCCCACCGCCGCCTTCGCCCAACACCACCACCTAGTTCAATCCGTCCAGAGCCGGGTGCCCCACATCTCGGTCCTGAGCCTGCGAAGGATGAGATGTGGGTGCGATGCCATGTGGGGCAGCGATGCCTACAGCACCGCCGCCAGCGCCTCCACACTCCCCACCGGCGGCAGACAGCTCGTCCCCCTGCACACCAGCGCCACACTCCCTGCATGCGAGGGCAGATGCGGCAGCGTCTCGGCCAGCGCCGGCGGCAGCGCGCTTAGCTGCTCCCGTCGCAATCGCACCACGCTGCGCTCCACCGCGAAGCCACGCAGCGCCGCCGCCTCCAGCTCGCTGGCCAGCGCATCCTCGCCAACTACGCACACCTGCACCGGGCCTTCCACCGCGCGGCGCAGCGCCAGCCCATAGCTGGCTGCATACAGGCCGAAGTGCTCCACCACGCCCGCGAAGGTCTCCAGCGTCTCCAGCGCCACCCGTCGATAGCGCTCGTCGCCGCCCAGCGCATGCAGCCGCAGCAACAGAGTCGCCGCCACCGCGTTGCCCGCCGGCGTCGGCGAATCCTGCAGCGGCTTGCGCTGCGCACTCAGCGCCCCGATCGCCTCCGCGGCCTTCTCCGTGTCGAAGAAGCCGCGGCTCATCGCCTCACCGGCCTCGCTGTCGCAGAACCGCGCCAGCATCTGCTCGGCGATGGCCTGCGCCGTCGCGTAGAAGCGCAGCTCACCGGTCGCCTCCCATGCATCGAGCACCGCATTGCCCAGAAAGGCATAGTCCTCCAGCACGCCCGCAACGCGCGCTCCGGGCACACCCTCGCCGTAAGCGACCACATGCCCCAGCGACGCGCCGTCCCACACCGCGGCCAGCACCCGCTCCAACGAGCGCAGCGCGAACGCCACCGGTTCACCCAGCCCCAACGCCCGTCCCGCCTGCAGATAGGCCGAAATGCACATCGCATTCCACCCTGTATACACAGTCTTATCCACATACGGCCCAGGCCGTCGCAGCCGCGCCGCGTACATCTTCACCCGCACCGCCTCTACCTGGGCGGCCCATTCATCGGCAGCTTTATCGCCGATGGGTGGGGTGACGCTGCTGCTGAATGGAACATGCAGCACGCACCGCTTCGGATCATGGTGCATGTCGCCCACCGGGCGCAGGTTGTAGTGGCGCTTGGCTACCTCAAGCTCTTCCGCCGTCAGCACCGCCGCGGCCTCTTCGAGCGTCCAGGTAAAGAAGTCGCCATCGTCGTCCAGCGAGACGTCCGCGTCCTGCGAAGCATAGAAGCCGCCCTGCTCGCGGTCGCTCAACCACTCGTCCATCCAGCGCAGGATGTCCCGCGCCACGCGCGCGAACTCCGGCTCCGCGAACGCCTGCCATGCATGCGCATAGTTCTTCAGCAGCTCGCTGTTGTCATACGCCATCTTCTCGAAGTGCGGAACAATCCAGCGCTCGTCCACCGAGTAGCGATGGAAGCCGCCCGCCAGCTGGTCGTACACGCCGCCCGCGGCCATCTTGTGCAGCGTGACCCACGCCACGTGCTTCGCCAAAGCAGCGTTGTCCCCGCCGCGCGAGGCCGCGTCCAGCAGCATGTCCAGGGCCCCGGGATGAGGAAACTTGGGCTGCGAACCGAAGCCGCCATTGCGCTCGTCGAACTGCTTCACGGAGGCCTCGATCAGCTTGTCCAGCAGCGCGCGGCCCAGCCCGCCCTCCAACCCCTCCGCGCGGCCGGAGAAGCTCTCATTGTGCTCGATGGCCCGCATCACGCTGCCCGCCGAGTCCTCCACATCCGCGCGTTTGTTCGCAAACGCATCCGCCATCGTCGCCAACACCCGGCGAAAGCTCGGCCGCCCATAGCGCTCGTCGGGCGGAAAGTAGGTGCCGCCAAAGTACGGCAGCCCGTCCGGGGTGAGGAACGCCGTCAGCGGCCAGCCGCCCTGTCCGCTGATGGCCGCCACCGCCGACTGGTAACGCGTGTCCACATCCGGCCGCTCATCGCGGTCCACCTTCACCGCGATGAATCGCTCATTGATCAGCGCCGCCGTCTCGGCGTCCTCATAGCTCTCGCGGTCCATCACATGGCACCAGTGGCACCACACCGCGCCAATATCCAGAAGCACCGGCTTGTCCTCGCGCCGCGCCCGCTCGAACGCCGCCGCGCCCCACTCGTTCCACGCCACCGGCTGGTGCCGCGCCGACCGCAGATACGCCGACGCCGCCTGCCCCAGCGCATTCTCCACCTCAGCCCCGCCTGCGCCGCTCAATCCACTTGCCTCGCTCCATCCCGCTGCCTCGCTCATCGCCCACACACTCCTCCCACCAGTATCGCAGCGCCCCCACGTCTGCTCATACCTCCGTGCCCGAACGCAAGAAAGCCGCGGCATACCGCCGCGGCCCTCCGCACTTCCCTGCTGACAACCGTTCTACGCCGTCCGTCGCTGCCCTACTTCGCTATTCCAGCTCCGGATCGCAACCGTTTTCCTACTTCGGGAGCGGTCCCGGCGAGTTCGACAATGGCTTCGGCGGCGCTGGCGGCCGCGGCGAGGTCAGGCCGGGAATCAGCGGCATCTGTGTTACCGTCCCCGTGGCCGCGTCGTTCAGGCTGATCCCATAGCGGTCCAATGTGTTGGCCAGTATCTGGCTCAGCGACGAGCGGTCGCGCGCATACGCCGCCGTCGCAGAGATCAGGTTGTCCTCGGCCACCGCCAGGTTGCGCTCCTGCTGTAGCACGTTTGCCGTGGTCGAGGCGCCCAGCCGGTACTTCTTCTGCTCCGCATCCGTAGACTGCGCGGCGAAGTCCCGCGCCGCCTGCGCCGCCTCCACACCGGCGCGGTCGTTGGTCAGCGCATACTGCGCATTGATCACCTGCACCCGCAACTGGGTATAAAGCTGCTGCAGCCGCATCTCCGACTGCCGGTACTCCATCTGCGAGCGCACCTGGTCGGCCTGCGCCGTGCGGTTGCGCAGCGTCACCGAAAGGTTCACACCCACCCCGTAGTCCGGCGACGAATTGTTCAGCGTATTGCTCAGCACCGTCCCGTATCCCGACCCCGTCACATACCCCGGCGGGCAGGCCACGAAGCTGGTCGTGCTCAGGCTGGTCGCGCAGTTCAGGGCCGGGTTCTGCGCGCCGCCCACGCCGCTGCCGCCGTAGAAGCCATAGGCGTCCAGCGTCGGCAGCAGGCCGTTCTTCTCCGCACGGATGGTGATCTCGTTGTTCTTCATCGTCAGCACGGCCTGCTCCACCTGCGGATTGTTCACGTAGGCCTCGCGCACCAGGTCCTCAAGCGCCATGTCCTCTTCGGGCACCCGCTCCAGGCTCACACGGTCGGTCGGCACCACCGGCGCGTTGGCTAGCTGCGGGTCGTTCAGGTTGCGCGCGATGGCCTGCTTCATCACCAGTTGCTGATACTCCAGGTTGCTCTGCGAGGTGATCAGCGACTGCTTGTCGGTCGACACCGCGGAGTCCGAGTTCACCACGTCCAGCGGCGCCAGCGTGCCGATCTCCAGCTGCTTGCGGTTGTCCTTGGCCAGCTGGGTGGACTGCACCAGCGCGCGCTCCTTGGACTGCTCGTCCTCATACGCGCTCACCAGCGCCCAGTAAATGCTTTCCACCTGCGTCACGGTATAGATCACCTGCTGGCGGAACGCCGAGTCCGTGATCCGCCGGTCGTTCCTGGCCTGCACGATGAACCGCCGGTTCAGCCACATGCAGCAGCCCTGCAGCAGATGCTGCGTGGCCTGCGCGCGGAAGGTCGTGTTCAGCAGCGGGCTGTAGCTGGAGCGCGCGCTGTTGGTGGTCTGGTGGGTGTTGTCGTAGGTCACGCTCAGCGCCGTGCCGGTGGTAAAGCCCTCGTTGTAGCCGAAGTTGTACGTCTGTGTGGCCGTGGTCAGGTTGTTGGTGCCGGTGATCAGCGTGCTCGACTGCCGTGTGCTTGCATTCTCATACTCGAGCGCCGCCGTCAGCACCGGGTCCAGCGCCTCCGGCAGCGGGCCGCCGCCATTGGTGCTCAGCACCAGGCCGGAGGAGCCCGTGCCCGAGCCGCCTGAGGCCGAGGTGGTGCCGCCGGGGCCGCCGCCCGCGGTAATCGTGGATGTCGTGCCGCCCAGTGTGTTCGTCACCAGCCCGGTCGAGACGCCGCGCAGCGACGACCCCGCCTTCGCCCGCAGGATGTCGGTGTCCGCAATGTCCAGGTTGATGCGCGCGATCGCGATGTCGTAGTTGTTCTCAAGCGCGAGTGTCACGGCATCGGCCAGGCTCAGGTAGATCTTGCCGTCGCGCAGCAGGTCGTCCAGCCGCGGCGTATTGCTCAGCCGCGCCCCGGGGTAGTTGGTCGCCTGGTAGTCGCGGACAGGGTTGGGGAAGAACTTGTGCCCGTTGGTGTAGTCCACCGTGGTCGGCCGCAGGTAGAAGGGCTCGGTCAGCTTCGGCGCTGGCGCCTGCGGCAACCCGGGCGTGCCGGTGGTGTCGTTCTGCACCGCCTGCGGGGCCGCCGCCCTGGTCGGGCTCACCTGCGTCTGCGCCGCCGGAGCCTGTACCGCTGGAGCCTGCTCCGCGGGCGACTGAACAACGGGTGCCTGGACAGCAGGTTCCTGAACCGCGGGCGCCTGGACGACAGAGGGCTGCGCAGACGGCGTCACTACGGCAGGCGTCGGGGTCTCCGCAGCCGGAGCTGGAGCTGCCGCCGGGGCAGGAGCCGGCGTATCCGTCGTGGCTGGCGCGGCGGGCGCCAGCGACGGAAACGGCGTCGCCTTCTTCGTCCGCGTCTGCCCCTGCGCCCTCGCCGGAACGACCACAGCCTGCGGAACAGTCCCCACCAACGTTACGGCGACGCACACGCTCGCCTGCCAATGCCTCAATCTCACGTTCGACATCTCCAGCCCGCTCAATCTTGTTGGGTCATTGGAATTAAATACGGACACGTCTCCGGTGAAGTTCCAACAACGCGCCAGGTGCGCACAACCCAAGGGGGTAGACATCAGTATAAGCGTCTATGCTTAGACCTCAACGTCCCGACCCTGCGCCTACACCTTAAAACCGCTCCCCGGACCCTGCCGCTATGACCCACTGGAAGCTCACCCTCAGCTACGACGGCACCGGCTTCCACGGCTGGCAGGTGCAGCCTGGCAGGCCTACGGTGCAGGGCGCACTGGCCGACGCCCTCTTCCAGCTCTCCGCCGAGCGCGTGCTTCCCCAGGGCTCCGGCCGCACCGACGCGGGCGTGCACGCCCTCGGCCAGGTCGCCAGCTTCGCCCTCGCCGCGCCCATCCCCGCCGCCAACCTGCTGCGCGCGCTCAATCGCGCCCTCCCCGCCAGCATCCGCATACTCACCGCCGAAGCCGTCCCGCCCAGCTTCCATGCCCGCCACAGCGCGCTGCGCAAGACCTATGAGTACCGCATCTTCGAGCGCCGGCCACCGGACGGGGAATCTGATCCGGATGCAGAGCTTGCCGAGCGTATCTGCTCGCCCTTCCTGGCCCCCTACGTCTGGGACTGTCGCTGGCCGCTCGATCTCGCCGCCATGCGGAGCGCCGCCGCCACGCTGCTGGGCACCCACGACTTCACCAGCTTCGCCGCCTCCGACCCCGACCTCACCCTCCGCGCCGCCGATAGTACCCAGTCCACCCCGCAGCCTCCTACCCAGCCCAACCCCGTCAAAACCCTCTTCCGCTCCGAGCTGCTGCGCGAGCGCGGCCTGCTGCTCTACCGCGTCACCGGCAGCGGCTTCCTGCACCATATGGTGCGCAACCTCGTCGGCACGCTGGTAGAGATCGGCCGCGGCAGCCTCGCCCCCGATGACATGCCACGCATCCTTGCCGGCAAAGACCGCACCGCCGCCGGCCCCACCGCGCCACCGCAAGGGCTGTTTCTGGTGTGCGTCGAATACCCCGAGCCGGCGGAGCCAACGCCATGACCCTCGCCGCCGCCAACCAACGCATCGCCACGCTCGCCGCCGCCCGTGCGCTGCACCAGGCCTTCGCCTGGCTGCACCTGCATGAGCCGCAGCTGCGCCGCTGGCAGCTTGAGTTCCTCGCCGTCCCCGCGCCACCCTTCGCAGAATCCGCCCGCGCCGCCTGGTTCTGCGAGCGCCTGCGCGAGCTAGGCCTCCACAACGCCCACATCGACGGCGAAGGCAATGCCCTTGCCGAGCTAACGGCCGAGCGACAGATGTCTGCGGACACCCCCATCCTCCTGCTCTCCGCGCACCTCGACACCGTCTTCCCCGCCGGAACCGACTGCACCCCGCGCGAGCAAGGCGCGGTCATCCACGGGCCCGGCGCCTGCGACAACGGCGCCGGCCTCACGGCGCTGCTCGCCGTGGCCGCCGCGCTCACCCATGCCAAGCTCACCCCGCCCTGCACCGTGCTCTTCGCCGCCAACGTCGGCGAAGAAGGCCCCGGCGACCTCCGCGGCATGCGCCACCTGCTCACCGCCGCGCCCTACGCCGGCCGCATCCGCGCCTGCATCGCGCTGGAGGGCTCCGGCACAGCCACCGTGGTCGACCGCGCGCTCGGCAGCCGCCGCCTGCGCGTCACCGTCACCGGCCCCGGCGGCCACTCCTGGGCCGACGCCGGCCGTCCCAACCCCATCCTCGCGCTCGCCGAAGGCCTGCTCGCCTGCGCGCGCCTGCGCCTGCCCGCCAACCCCCGCACCACCCTCAGCTGCGGCACCATCGCCGGCGGCACTTCGGTCAACTCCATCCCCGCCTCGGCCTCCGCCGAGCTCGACCTCCGCTCCACCTCCACCCTCGAGCTCGACCGCGCCGAGCTCGCCGTCCTCAACACCCTCACCAACACAATCGAAAATCTGGGCGCCCCGGTTCCGGATTCTCGGACCCGGGAGGACGGAGCAATCCACCTCCACGTCACCCGCATCGGCAATCGCGCCGCCGGCGCACTTGCCCCCGACTCTCCGCTCTTCACCAGCCTGCGCGCGGTCGACCGCCACCTGAACCTCGCCACCGAGCCCCACATCGGCTCTACCGACGCCAACCTGCCGCTCTCGCTGGGCGTCCCCGCGCTCGCCCTCGGCGCCGGCGGCTCTGGGGCCGGCATCCACACCCTGCAGGAGAGCTACGACCCCACCGGCCGCGACCTCGCGCTCCGCCGCATCCTGCTGCTGCTGCTCGACACCTGCTCGCTCATCCCCACCGGGTAAACTCTGTGGGTGAGCCCACAACCCTACTCTGCGTCCTTTGCGTTCCTCCTTCGCGCCCTCTGCGTTCTGCCTTGCCTCTGCACCGCCGCCGCGCTGCCCGCGCAGCAGCCTGCGCCCGACGCAATCTTCTTCCACGGCGACATCCTCACCGGCACGCGGCTGCGCCCGGGCGACCCCTCGCCGACGCCCGGCCGCGTCACCGCGCTGGCCGTGCGCGGCGGACGCATCGTCGCCGCCGGCGCGGACAAAGACCTGCTCGCGCTGGCGGGGCCCAAGACACAGCGCGTCGATCTGGGGGGCGCCTTCGCCATGCCGGGCTTCAACGACGCGCACACCCACATGGCCTCGGCCGGCCAGCAGCGGCTCAGCGTCGACCTCGACAACATACCTTCGCTTGCCGCGATGCAGGTCAAGGTCAAGGCGTACACCGCCGGACTCGCACCCGGGCAGTGGGTGCTCGGCGGGGGCTGGGACCATACCAAGTGGACAAGCCGATCGCTGCCCACGCGGCAGGACCTCGATGCCGTGACGGGGGGCCATCCTGCATATCTGGAGCGGACGGACGGCCACATCGCCGTGGTGAACACCGCCGCGCTGGCCGCCGCCGGCATCACCGACACGACCCCCGACCCCGCCGGTGGCCGCATCGACCGCGACGCCGACGGCCACGCCACCGGCATCGTCCGCGAGGCACCGGCGCTGGCCCTCATCCACGCCCACGTCCCGCCGCCATCGTTCGCGACCCGCGGCCGAGCGCTCCAGCTCGCCATCGCCGACGCCCTCAGCCACGGCGTCACCTCCGTGCAGGACTTCTCCGACTGGGACGACTGGCTGGTGCTCGAAGAGATGGAACACGCCGGCAAGCTGCCCCTGCGCTTCGCCGAGTGGATGGACTTCAACCTGCCGCTGGCTGTGCTCGAGCAGCGCCGCGCCAGCCACCCAGCCGACGACATGCGTCTGCACCTCACCCAGCTCAAGGCCTTCATGGACGGCTCACTGGGCTCGCGCACCGCCACGCTGAACGAGCCCTACGCGGACGATCCCGGCAACTCCGGCATCCCGCGCTACGACCCACAGAAGCTCAACCAGATGGCCGCCGAGCGCGCCGCCGCTGGCTTCCAACTCGGCTTCCACGCCATCGGAGACCTGGCCAACGACATGGCGCTGGACGCCTTCGCCGCCGCCGAGCAGCTCGGCATCCCCGCCAACCAGCCGCCGCCGCCCCGCGACCCCGACGCAGCCATCGTCACCACCGCCGCGCCGGCGGTGCGCCCCGCCGACCTGCGCCTGCGCGTCGAGCATGCCCAGGTGGTCTCGCCCGATGCCTTCGCCCACTTCCATGACCTCGGCGTCATCGCCTCCATGCAGCCCTCGCACCTGCTCACCGACATGGCCTGGGCCGAGCAGCGGCTCGGCCCCGAACGCGTGAAGTATGCCTACGCCTGGAAGAGCTTTCTAGACCACGGCGTAACCTTAGCTTTTGGAACGGATTACCCGGTAGAGTCCATCTCGCCCTTTAGAGGCATTTACAGCGCGATCACTCGCCAGAATGAGGCTGGAACGCAGACCTTCCAGCCGCAGGAGAGGCTCACGCTCGACCAGGCCCTCTTCGCGTACACCCAGGCCAGCGCCTTCGCCGAGTTCCGCGAGCATGACAAGGGGCGGCTCGAGCCCGGCTATCTCGCCGACTTCATCGTGCTCGACCGCGACCTGACCCGGGCCACGCCGCAGCAGCTGTTACACACCAAGGTGTTGCGCACAGTGGTCGACGGGCAGACGGTCTTTCAGCAGAGTGAAGCCCCACCACCATGTTCCCCGGGATGTGCCACGCCACGAAGCTGAAACGGGGATTCGCTGGGCTCCCGCGCTATGCTGGAAATGGCACGGCTCCTGCCCGGCATCCAATGTTACCGAGCTTCCGGTTGCCGAGCTTCGGCCAACCTCGCGGCCTCCAACCGGACTCCTACCGCTTACGGCTGCAATACGGCCTTCGTACTTTGGAAGGGCCCCACCGTTCGCACGGCACCACCGTTTCGCCCCGGGCCCTGTCTGCCAGCGACCTTTCCTCTTCAATCGCGTCTATCTCGTTGGCGGCGAAAACGACTCCCGACACAGAAATCCGAACACAGAGGAAGAACCCAATCCATGGAACCATCGAACGATACCGGTACCCCCTCCTGGCTTAACCATCTGCGCCCGCGCAACGTGTGGAGCAGCCTGCGCGGCGGCCACCTCGGCACGATCTTCACCCTGCTGGCTGTGCTTACGGCGGGCATCCTGGTGGGCTCGACCCTCACCGGCAGCGTCAGCGCCAA
>Ga0116230_10002329_pt1 | contig 18293 bp, 18 predicted proteins | sample S1TSphfallax_3_FD_88678 | JGI IMG/M metagenome (GOLD analysis project Ga0116230, IMG submission 88678) | Host-associated microbial communities from peat moss isolated from Minnesota, USA - S1T2_Fd - Sphagnum fallax MG | ecosystem: Host-associated > Plants > Peat moss > Unclassified | place...
AGGACCCCAAATCCCCAACTTTTCCAAGTGTTGGGCTTCACCCCCACACTTGGCCAAGTTAGGGTTGCAACATATCTTTAAAATAAAGTTTAGATTTGAAAATCATATACTCAAATTTCCAAAACAATAAAAAACACATCTTTGAAAATTGACTAGGAAATGGTTTGGTTTGTACAGAGTAAAATTTTGCTTACCAAACAACATTTACCAAGCAACTTTAAATAAGTTTGATCCAAAACCCGTGCTTATTAATGTGAACCAATTGAAACCATACCAATTTTTGGATGATGAAGCACATACCACATATTGTCTTGAACTAGTATATTGGGAAGGACATAAAGATGTTGATGTGGATAACAAAAACAAGGACAATAATGAAGAACTAGTCTACATGGTACAAATTGCATAGATTGATGAAAAATCCATGATGAAGGCAGAAGCATTTTGAGTGATAGTGCATGTGGATGACATTCATTTAGATGCAATCCCAAATGGCAACCAACAATGTAGCATTGTCCTTTTGTGATCAGTGCTTCCTGATGTTGCAACTCTTTTTCTTTCTCATGCATAAGATTTCTTTGTTTTTTTCTTTCTTCCAAGCTTCTCAACAAAACTCCCATTGCTCATTTTGATGTGTTGGAAACGATGGAAAACAAAAAATATGATAGAAGATGACTACTCACAAATGTTGTCATGACAAATCAATGCCACTAACTCTAGTGCCCCTTGATTAGTCGTTTTTCCTTTTAGGTTGCTAAAATTCCAAATCTCGTGCAATGTGTTGTGGGTAGAGGGCCTTGTAAAACAAATTAACCTTATGTCCAATGGGGCCGATGTCACTGCTACTCCATTGTTTATGAAAAACCCTAAATCCATGTCTATCGGAAGTCCAAGTGTCATCATTGTCAAAGCCTGCCCTATTTGCTCAAGTTTTTATGCTTGCAACAACATTCTGATGTTGTCTTGTGATTGTACATATCACTAGTTTTTTGTAGGTTTACATTTAAAATCAAAAACCACCCATTGTGTGAACCCTACTTGTGGGAAGCCCATAACTAATGATTGGATTATTAGTTTTGGTTTCAACAAAAGAGTCTACTATTGAAAAGGACTAAACAAGAAAAGCATATTGTCAGCATCACAAGGAGCATACAATACAAGGCTCAATTTCACCAAAAAATAAGTTTCCTTACAATTTTTTTTGCTTAATATAGTTGGTAGGAAATTGGTAACTTTGAGTTCCAATGACGATTCACATGTGATTATATGATTCTACTTCTGTTACTTGGTGGTGTGTTGACTCCTTGCTTCTTGATTTGGATTGTTGCTGCAGTTATGATAGGTGCCAACCCATGTTTGGTTTTGGTCAAGGGTTTAAGGTGTCCATACCTTGTGGTGATGAAATGGAATTGCAAATCATTTGACACAGGCACAACAGCTAGATGGATCATTGAAGGGATATGGAGAAGGCAATCCCAGAACAGAGGCATTGATTCTATAACACTGCAGCACTTTAATAACCTGACATTAATCACACAACACTGATTAGTGTTGGGATGTCTTGCACTTGTTTTGCATAAGGCACTTTGCATTTCCCTGATGCCCACAAACATTGGTTGTACCTTAAGGTGCTGTTGAAGAAAATACTCTGTTTTGTTCATTCACAGCAAACCTCCAAAGCATTTCAATGTCAGCTCTGCATTTGTTACAGCTATGAAGCTTGTGTGCTTAGTAGCAATTCATGTACTGGCTAGCCACTCAAATCACTCCAGTAAGCATGTTTACCGAACATCTATGCTTGCCATTTCTGTCTCCAAACACTATTTGCTCCACCTCTCCACTGTGTATTGAAGTTCCAGGATGGCATTCAACCCACTGTTGCACCTCACACACTGCTGGACAACAGCTGTAGTGCAAAACAAATCATTGACTGTTATGCACCACTGGCAGGTAGTTGAAATGAAAGACCATTCAAAAGCTCAATTGGAAAGAGCATGATGGCACAGATAGAGAAAAAGCAGAGATCATAAAGCACACTAGCATCTTCATAGTTTGTTGTCAGAATTCTTGCATATATGAACAAATCAAACATTGCAAGTCACTGGTACTCATCACAAAAGAGGATTGAAAAGGGAACAGAGTTGTCTGGATTTCCAACCAGTGTCTGGATTAAGAAACAGAGGAATGAGGAAACAGTAGCCGTCCGGAAAGGAGAGGGTTATGGACCACTTTCAGACAGATCAGAGATTCTTCGAAAAAAGCATTGCTACAGCCAGGTGGCTTATTAGAATCTAGTGCAGGCGCGCATTTAAGCTTATCCGCTGTTTTTACCACCACTCCTTCCCCCTTCCTCGATCCGTCCAGAATCATCGCCTACCATTTGCAGTACGGTTGCGCTTCGGATTCAGGTTGCGCCACAGTAAAAGTTTGGATATTGGGTTGTGCAGATTCTGCAGATTCTGCAGAGTCGGCCGTCGAGTTTATTGATTGTTGGTTTCTTTCTCTCTCTCTTTGCAGTGCTGTTGCAGAGCCATCTCTTTGTGTGCTTTTCCCGCACCGATATTTCATATTCTGGATTAGAGACACAAACCCTCAAATCGGATTTGGTTCCCAAACCTATTTTCATTCATGCAGGCGAAACTCTGTTTCATGAATCTGTTTTCCGCTTGGCGAATAGAAGTTTTGGGGTTTGGAAGTCGGCGTCGATTGTTGCCAGAAATCTTTTGTTTCGTACTCTGTGCAAAGCTCGTGTGCTTGCTTGCTGCAGTCTTCGACTTTTCCTTGGATTGTAAACTGCCGTTTGGAGCCGTTCGTTCTTCGGTGCCGTGCCGGTGATTTTTGTTCAGAAGGAAAAAGGGTATCGACAATTCCTACACAGCTTTATGCCTTGTTTCCTAAATCAGCTCGAGCGCAATTCTCGCGCCTCTGGAACTTGAAGTAGCGGAGCAGAGGTCCAGAGAAGTGCGGTGTGTGGTGCAATCAGGCATTTCTGCTCTTGGAAATGATTAAATAGAGCAGAAATGGACGTAAGGTGAGGTGGTAGCATTTTGCATGTGCAAGTTCAGATAGAGATTCCTGGAGAGAATTGCCTGCCGTTGCGGTTTGGCACAGTAGTAGTGTTTCTCTGGAAAAACCATGGAAGACGGAGGAAAAGAAGCAAGAACAGAAAAGCCAAACTTCAGAATCGCAACTTGGAGTTCGGAAGCAATCAGTGAGATTCTGCTGTTAGGTGATGAACATGATCTCTAGTAAGCAAGAACGTTCGGCAAAACCCGTGTGGCCGAGCATCGAGAAATAGATTGCTTGCGGCCATGTATGGAGCCTCGGGTGCTGCTTGCACTGTTCGACCTAACACTGGGGTAGACCAGATGGCGTCCTTCCCTTCGTCATCGCCGCTGTCTTCTCTCTGTTCTTCATGGATGCTTTGCTACCCATGCCCAGCTGCACCTCCCCCCGTCTTTTCTGAGTTTCGCCAAAGTAGGATTCACCTGCAGTGCACGGGAACTCGCTCTTCAAAGCCAAACCTATCATCATCGTCGTCACCTGGTGGTTGTGCTGCTGTTTGGCCACTATCTCAACTCAGCATCTCCAATGGTCCCAACTCGAGGCTTAATTCTTCTCTGCCATGTTTGCAACCTGCTGCTTTCTCAAGGCAGCAAACATTCCAACAGCCAAGGTTATTGAGAAGGCTTCCAATCATGCAGGCAACCAGGCACGAGAGGGTTGAAGGGACACACAAGAGGCCAGTGTTATGCAGAGTTGTGAATGCCGATGCTGATCAGGTGAATGGTGGGGAAATTCCTCTTGAGGTACTTGTCTTCCAGTCCCTTGATGTTCCTCTGCAAAGGCTTGTGCATCCTACTTGTTGTTCCACAGCAGCTTGCTGAACTTGCTGTGGAAAAATGCAAATGAAATATGTTGTTGCTGCAAAACTCATCTGGAACCATTCACTATGGCATGTGCTAACCACCTTGTTTCCAGTTTCATGATTTCTCATTTTATCTCTCCTCTGTACATTTTAGCTCAAGGTCTGAACCCTATGTGTGTAAAAAATTAGATTCACAAATATTCATGCAGACTGTCTTCAGGTGATGCATCCCCCTGCAAGTTCAGGCTACTCCAAGATGCTATCTAATGGCCTCATGTAGTAAGTCTACTCATCAGACTTTATCTCCCGTCACAGGTGTATGAAAGTCCAGAAGGGGAGGACTCATCACAGAGCATATTTCTGAACCCACCTCCATACCAACCACCTCAAAAAGGACAGCTGAGAAATCGTGTAGTATTTGGCCTGCTCATTGGGCTGACTGCGTTGGGTGTGGTGCTGGCTGGAGGCTGGGTGTTCACTGTCATTGTGGCTGCAATAATCTGGGTAGCAACAGGTGAGTATTTTGATCTGGTGCAGAGCAAAGGCATTACACAAGGAATGCCACCCCCACCACCAGTCGCAACAAAAGTGTGCTCTGCAATCTGCTCAGCAATGCCTCTAATGACACTGTACGTCTTTCTCAATTTCTGTACACTTAACCAGTTGGGTCTAAAGATTCTGATACTTGCAGTGGATTTGGACAAATGAACTGTTCAATTCCTCTAAGATTGTACTGTATCTACACAGCATGGTTCTGTTTTCAGTGCTCTGAGAATTTATGTTGAAATACCAATCAGTGGAGAGTTATGTGAAGAGATTCAGAAGCATTGAAAGCAGCACTGGACATGTCAAGGGACTTACAGGATAACTGCCATTAGGTTTGGAACATTGTTTGTTTCTCTATCCTTTGGTAATAACATCTCCAAAGACACTTTTGATTGCAGATATTTTGGTGGTCGAGTAGGAGTGGCTGTGACCACAGCATCCTTCCTATTGGCCACTGTACTGCTGCTTCAGCAAGGCCCACGCTTCTCGCAGCTCTCCAGTGCTATTTTTGGCCTCTTCTACTGTGGCTATCTCCCTTGTTTTTGGATCAAGCTTCGGTGTGGCCTTGCTGTCCCTGCCATTAACACCAGTAAGTTAGTCTTTGTTCAACTTCTCTGTGCAGGACCAATGATTGAGCACATCTCTCCCTCTGTGCTTCTGCATTCTTGGAGAACATCCATTGGACAAATGAATGCATTGTGGTAGTCACTATCATACATACTACTGTTGATGGTCCCTAAACAAGTCTGTGACTGGCACTTTTGTTCATACTGCTGTTTTTTGTTTTTTGTTTGTTTTTGTCTTTCCTAGTTTGGATCTTTCTGTGGCTTCATGAAGTGTTAACCTTGCTGTGGGTTTTTTCTTCATCATGAGAATGGAGATTTCTCTATTCTTATGAAAGATATTCTTGGACAATGTCCCCAAACTTGTTTCCAACTGAAGATGTGGGTATGGGGAGGATTTGATGGGGTTTACTGAAGGCCCTTCATATGCTTAGCTCTAGACTAGAGCTTAAACTTACAGAAGGATATCGAAAAACAGTAAACAGATGCAGTGATCAAAGGTAGAGTACCACATATTGGATGAGGAGCATGAGGCAGCAGAATTCCCCAGGTCATAGATGCCAGACTGAAAGAGTTAAAGCAAATTTGTCTACCTCTTGGATAATCAGAGATGGTCTTAGTCAATTATTGCAATTCTTTGCAAACACCATGAACTGAGTCCTATGGCTTTATATGTTGTTCAGTTTCACTGCTGAACCCAAGGCTGTAGTACAACTTTTGTTGAGATGTGAGACACTGAACATGTGCAGATGTCCTGCTATAGTCAGGGCTTGTCCATGCTGTTAATATCAAAGTACTGCTGTCTTGGTTTGGGCCAGAACTAGCTGCAAGTTGGCCAGTATTCCTGGGAGGGCAAGCTCAGTGGACAGTAGGGCTCCTAGCTACTATTATTGCCATCAGCACTATCATTGCAGCTGATACTGGTGCCTTTCTCGGTGGCAGGGTATGTTTATTCTCACCCTTCCCATTTTCTCTCCAATTCTCTGACACAACACAACAGTCAGTAGAGCTCATCTTCTGCTCGCATTTTCTGTGTTTTGTTTGATATGGGCATGTAGATGCTTTTGGATTTGTTGGTAGGTGTGTGCAATGCCTGTTTTTCTGCCTACCCTCTAGTTGAAATGTTTTCTTACTCTTTGACTTGTGATTTATTTGACCACCAAGGAATCCATTGCACCAGGCATGTTTCATTACAGACAAATATTGGCTCACAGAGAAGTAAATAGACTATTTTTTTGGTGTCCTTGTTCCAGGCACTTGGCAGAACCCCTCTCAATGAAGTGAGCCCTAAGAAGACTCTGGAAGGTGCAGCAGTTGGTCTGAGCTCTGCAGTCACTGTTGCTGTGGTGCTTGCACACTTGCTTCAGTGGCCCTTATCCCTCACAAGGTTGACTCATCTCCCAGTGATGTTATTTCAATGGTATCTTCTGCTGTGCAGAGAGTAATTGGATTCAACGATCTATAGTGATATTGCAATTTAGGAAGACCCATATCTATTTTTCTGGACTGCACAACTGACAGTTTGTTGTTGGATGCATTTTGTCTCAAGTGCGGCAGCATTGGCAATATTGGTTTTTATGGGATCTCTCTTTGGTGACTTAACGGAGTCCATGATCAAACGGGATGCTGGTGTGAAAGACTCGGGCAAGCTAATCCCTGGGCATGGTTATCCTTCTCACCTTGGTCTTCATGTGTTCATCATGCTCTTTAACATCTTGGATGTGAAGACTGACATACAATCAATATATTTTGTCTGATGATCATAGTATTAAAAGTAATGCTGATGCTTGTTTGCAGGAGGCATTCTGGATCGAGTTGACAGTTACGTCTTCACAGGTGCTCTGGTGTACTCTTTTGTCAAGATTGGGTTACCATTATTTGGAGTGTGATAGTGTGGATTGTACACCTGTAACTTGTATGGGACTGATCATCTGACATTTTGTATTAGTCTCCTCTCAATCCACTGAAGTGAAAGAATCAGGAAGTGTGAAAAAATTGTTTGTCAAGTTCCTATCCAATCTAGGATGTCTCTTTGTTCAACAGTTTGTAGTCAGCAATCAAAATTGATTGGATTCATGTATTGTGTGTGCTACCTCTCCTCCCCAGCATAGAAGTAATATCAATGGTTTGGTTTTTGCACAGTGCGATCAATTTCTGTAGTCCGCCGCAGAAATTTTGCTTCATTGAATCCTCTATTTTGCTCTTGATGGCATTGTCAGATTTCCAATCCTTGTCACAAGGATATGACCTATCCAGAAGGAAAGATAAAAAGTGATGGCTAGATTTATTATTGGCATATTGGACAATGAAATATAGATCTGTTTGTTTTTTCATTGAATGGCACACACTAATCACTACCATTGCTCATTGAATCAATCATTAGTGTGTATTTGGATCATGAGTTTGATTGATTCAACTTAAGGTGTTACTTTGTAGCTTTAGAGGCAGGACACAGAGAGAGAGAGAAAGAGAGAGGGAGGGAGAAGTTGAAGTATGGTACAGACTGGTGCAGGAAAAGAGTGTACACACCAGAGCAAACTGGCAGAGAAAGCAATATATTCTATAGGGCTTGTTGCAATTGGACTCCTAAATTTAGCTGAAGTGATCAAGCTGTATCTTTCCACAATGACTTGAGAACATTAGGTTCAATCTCAGAAACTTACATTCCACAACATTAAACTTCAAATTTATCATCAATACTGCCCAAAATATAAGTGCTCAATTGAAATTATATTTTGTCAAAAGATCAGGTCAGAGATTGCAGTGCATATCTGAAATTCATCTGATCAGACTCAACTTTCTGTTCATGAACCCATATTGATCTGGATTCTCTATTTGTCCACATTGATAACACAAGTCACTGTAGCACAACAATTGATCCTCCCCCCTGGAAGGCTGTACTTACCTAGCACAGACAATTTGGAGTAGCCCATTCTGCTACCACAAAATAATTGAATGGTCACAACAGACAGCAGCTCTCAAGTTTCCTGACATCAGGTAGAGAACCTAATGCAGACTCAAACAGATCCACAACTTACCATGAAAGGCAGGACCACCCTTTACGGACAGTACAGCTATAATGGAAAAAGCTTGCCAAGACTGTACACTTGACTAGACTACAACCTCCCTGTCCATCTTTTCTTAATTACACTGAGAATTTGTGTATTGCTAAGACCGAGCTCAAAAACATGGTGCCTCTCCTCTACCTCACCCCCTTGATGAGGGACTAGGCCCAGCCAGCATATATCACCTGCTAAGCATCAACCACTATGCTGGCCACAACTAGCAAATTTATAATCCTTTCACCAGCATCACAACACTTCCATGCCTCAGTGTCAGGACCTTGCAGTGATGGTATGACAAGGGTACACTATCGAGTCTTCCAGGTCCCACATCAGTTGCCTGTAGAGCTCAGTGATATCAAGAATCCAGAGGCCTAGGATCTCAAGAACCTGTGAGCCAAGGACCTTGCAAGAAGTTGCAAAGATTGAGAGCTCATCTGAATATTTTCTGACATGGTGGCAAGGAGCTTGTTGTAACAGGCAGAAAACATGAGGTTGCACACAGTCAACAGTAGATTGTGTAACAGGAGCTACACCAAATAAGGTGGGAACCTGCTGTCTACAGGCCATATTTATTTACCAACTCTTCACGCAGTTGGATATCAAGAGCTGCTAGATACTGTTCCCAGCTTCCTGCAAGCAGCTGCCAAACCAGTGCTTCACTTCAGCAATCAGGAAAATGAGGAGATTATTGAAGTCAGATACTCCTGCATCTTTGGTTTCATACCGAGTCAGAAACAAAAGCAAGCAAGACCCTCTTGTCTACATACCTGCTTATATCCATGTAAAACTTGTGCTATATCTGTTCGAAGTTCTGCACTACGAATTTCCTGAAACAATATTCATCATATTTGGAGCTGTCAGCACCTAGACCCACTCCATGTGTCACATGTTGCACTCCACAACCTGCTTAAAAGCAAAGTCTGCAAATGCCAGAATCCAGGCATAACAAAGGGAAGAAAATACTTCACAAAAAGTGCATCTGAACATAAGGCTGACTCACATGCCAACTCCTGATTGCTTCACACATTGGCACAAAAGCGCTTACAGCCCCTCCTGGATTCAACCGAACCTATTGATCCCCAATAATAAAGACAGTCGCTGAGACAAATAGCAGGACACAAGAGCAACATAGTACTTAAAACAAGGAGTTTGTGAACTAATCAGTACACCATGCTGAAGCTAATCACCACCAAACAAATAAAATGTGCAGCAATGACAGTGGGAAACTGGAATTCACCATTGCACAGAGCCCCCTGAATGCATCCTCCTTCTCAACATCATCACGAATCCTGCAATAAGGCAACACATCATCACAAGAGGAACATCAAACAATATTGATTCCCATCTCTTGCTTCTTCCCTGGTGGATCTGCAAGATTCTATGCAGGTAAGTAAAGGGCACATCAGATTTTCCACCCAGACTGCAACAAAACATGCAGAGTGCAGAGCATGGTAACCTTCCACACAACCATATAGACTACAATGATCCTAGACATCACTCATAGGCATGCAAACATCTAACAAATCCTTAGACCTTCCTTAAAAATCCTTACATGCGAAGTGCATAACACCAAGGTTGCATGAAGTGATCCATGTGTGGAGCCACCACCTCTGGGCACACCCATCCCAGTCTGCCCAGGGTGATTGCACTGTTCTCCAGGAGTGACTTGTTTAAACCCTGCAACCCCTCCTTTTGCATCAATTTCCTGGATGAGCTGCACATTACACAAGCTCTCTTTGCACAATGTTTGAGAACAATCCCTTGCTCCATGACTTCTAACACTCATAACCCCCCCCGCTAATCATCCAAGCACAATAATCTCAACCCTATTGCATACCTCATTATTGGAGAGAATGGGAACCAGACATGAGATAACATTCATGACAATCGGAGAAATATCTTGCTTGACCTGCAAGGCACTTGTAAACAACAAATCTACATCAAAATGCTGATTGGTCAGCAGAAAGAATGCAGACACTGAGAGGTGTAATTGGTGAAACCCAACTTGATGAAAAAATTAGAACTCAGAAGAGTACCTTGACCGCCACTTCACCAATAGCCCAGCAAGCATTGTTGGCCACAGACACATTCTCCTTTGCTTCATGTCCCTGCTGTGCTCCATGCAAGATCCCCCCTCCCTTTACCACATTTGTCTGCAGAACAACCATCAAGATCTAACAACAGTTGCACAAAACATGTGAGAAAGATAAAGGCCTACCAGCTGTTTGGCTGCAAGGTTCAAAAAATCTGCCAACCGAGGTTGCAAATGCACTGCACAATCCTGTCACATCATCAAAGCCCCCCCACATATTATTGCAATGAACATAATGATATAGAGTAACTTGAGAAAAATCCTGGAAAAGTCTCCTTAACAAGGTCAGATGGATGATCCATTAAGTGCAACATAATGTTTACTTTGGCAAGGTCACCCAACAAGGCCAGGGCACTTTGGCGAACATCTGGAGCTTCATCAGCACAACACAGCAGAAGAAGGTCAAAAAGGTCACTCCTTGATACCTGCAAAAGAATGCCACATTAGTCTCCAAATAGCCATAATAGACTCTTGCAACAGAATAAGGATTCAGATATAAGTTGCTCTCTGCACATACCCATACAAAACAGTGAATGAGAATATATGCAAAAGATAGGTACAAACCAAGCTTTCAATGCTACTGCCAAGCCCCTCTGTGAGACCTGAAAGCAAATCTAACGAGCAAACAATGAATTCTTTGTCATAGTTTACACCTGCTCTTCCAGGATCTGCCTGCAGTATATGTAACATCAAATTCACATCAGTAGCCATTGCAACTCCATGACCACCACAGACCTCTCCTTAGCTAACTTCACCAGATACTACATCAGATAAGTGGTCTCAAGAACCCATATCACTTTCTTCATCTCTCACATGATATCAAGAATGCTCATGCTGACAAACATAACCAGTGTTATTCAGCAAATGAGCCAGATTAATGAACATTTAAACACTGGAGTCTCCATGAACACAATCAGAAATGCACTGACAGCAGACTGGAATGGAAGTTTGAGGGAAAGGAATACCTTGGCAACTTCATGTGTATGAATAAGATTGATGCACCTCACAAACACCAGTTCAGCATATTGTGTGAACCCTGGACCTAAAGCCTGAAAGCACCCATCAATTTGCCACTATAGATAACCATACAGAGAAAGAAAAACATTCTGCAAGGAATCACAAAGAAAATCAGAACACAAACAGCCAGATAATCCAATCCAAATTCAAGAGAAAATAGTACCCATCCCCCCATTCAAAACCCATCCATCAGTCTGACAAAAATCAGTTTTGCTTCTGCCCTCATCTTTAGTCCATATTTGCAAGCAGATCCTCTTCATATTGGTACAACACCCATCAGCAAATCAATTCTCACAAGGACAGTATACGTGCCTACTGAAAGGAATGCAGCTTGACTGACAAGAAACAACATCAATACCTGTGCTATTGAGGTGAAACATTCAAGCAAGGGAAATAAATCTTTATCTGAGTCAGGCAACTTATGCCACTTTGCAATCAATGGTGGCATCAAAATTTCCAAGTACTTTGTCTGCAGCCATATGCAACACCACAAAGTCACCTTACTCAATCATGTGAGAACTGTGGGATATGGAACATATCCACATAACACCTCTTACCTCTTTACATAATTGTGGTCACAACCTCTTGATGCCAAGTCCCAAATGTGAAGTTCAGTGTATTGCAAAACTTTCACACTAACCCATACTGTTGTTGATGGAATCTACAGCATATTACCATTTCGTGGCATGTAATGTCAACCACTACAAGAAACCCATATCAAACAACAAATGAGACACTAACTAGACAGACAAAGCTGAATTTCAATCAATCATTCAGCCTGAATCTCACTTTAATCAACTGAACTCAAACAACAGATGACAAGTTTCACCATACATTATTTAGCTCATTGCCAACAGCATCTGCCAGTGTGCCAATTGCATCATACAGAATTCGCAGATTCCGTCGCTGCAGGAACAACCATTCACCATACCACAATTAGAATGACATTCAGAAAACTTGATAGCCACAGCTCTCTCATGAAGCTTCCACCCACTAAATGCCAAGGCATGGTGTTTAACAAACAGAAGAAAAGAATATAGAACGAAAGATGGCTTATTCAATCACCTCTCCAATTTCATAGACACAATGAATAATAGACCTGTCATCAGAACCTAACACCAGGAATGCTAAACTTGGAGCTTTCAGCGGCAAGGGAAAATATCCAGAAGATGTTGTCAAACTTGCTCCAAAATGTCTCTGAAATTTCAAACTGCTGATCCACATCTCAGAGAGGAAGATGCTAATCACCTGATACTTTCCAAAAGCATACATGAGATGCTGCAAAATGAGCTCCAGACGTGGTGCCAACTCTTCTGCTGCCTCCTGTCATACAGTAGCAAAAATGCAGAAACCACCAGTTTCACAAAACAATATGCCTAACCCATATCATCACTACAACAGGTTATTCAACATTAGTTGATTTCCTTCATGAAGAAGTAGCTCTTGGAATTGGATATCTTTGCATCTTCATAATGAACCAACAATGTGAATTGGTCCCCATTAATTGTGTGAATTGATCCCAGGTGATCATGAAGCCCATATATTACTGTGATGAGTGTTAACTGCCAGGTTCAGAGTCCTGTATGGTCCACTCATTCCATGTTCTTCTACACATCTACACTGTTGGGTCACATGCATGAACTTACAAGACAAGTCCTGTTACTTGAAGGACCTCTGTCACCAAATAAAGAGTGGATCCAGAGCAATTCACAAAACATCTTGCATTTGGGAATGTGCATGAAGGGAAATTGGTGAAAGAAAACAAAAAGGAGGTCACCTCTTCAAGGGTTGCAAATGCAGAACATGCAGCCTCCTGCACACGCTTGTTGCTGTCTAGTATACGCCTGAGCAGACCTGTCAGCACTGTGTCGAATTGGACCTGTCCATCTGTGGTCTGTCCTATCGCCTTTAGAAAAGCAACAAACACCTTGTCACTAATGATCTAGAAAACGTTGTGTGCCCTGACACCTATCACTACAGATCCAAAAACTGTCTCTGACACAGTGAGCCTTAAGCAACTAATGCCAACAAGCAACCAGGATAGGAATGGGATGCCATTCACCTGGACAATCCACTTGCTGTAACGTGAGAGTGTCCAACATGTGATACTTTGTACCAGTGGACGTTTATCCTCCAAGAGAGGTACAAAAAATGCTACAATCTGCAAAAACCAGCTGCCTTTCAGCTATTCCATCCACAAGATCAAATGCCCTTCATTGAAACAGACTGAATCAAGGTTATGCACATGCAGGAAAAATCCAGATGCAAGATTGCTGAAGGGAGAAGCTACAGAGACAGGTTCCAAAATAGGAATGGGTTCAAGAAGAGGGTACCTGTGACAGATGAGGAAGAAGACCAGAGATGCATCCCTCAGCAACTGCACCCAGTGCCAATACTGCTGCCTCCTGTTCTTTCCATGCTGAGTCTGTGGTAGCTGATAGCCTGGCCTGCAAGAACCACCACCCATGTCACACTGACCAACGCAGCTCTGCATCACAAACTATGTAAGACAGATCACAAAGTATGTCAGGCAAACTATGACTGGCAACCATTGACATGCTACTGCACAAGTTACATCGAAACTCAAATGGTGAATGAGTTCCCATGTCCAACCCAGGGACTGCTCATAGGACTCTTCAACACTTTTGAGTTAGACATACTGGGTTCTCCTGCTTGTCAGCACCCTGCATTCTGTGGTTTAACATCTGAGGCAACATCACTGCTGAATGTACAACAAGATAAGAACTACCTGGACAAGTGGCATCAAGATTGGGAGAATCTCATCACCAAAAACAGTTGACAAAATATCCAGACCAGCAGCACTGCACTTTCGCAAATTCCAGGAATTTCTTAGATCATCATCTTCCTGCATTCAGCATCCAGAACTGACTTCAAAATGCTACAAAACTAGAAAGTGAGTATATTATGCAAGCGATTCAGCAGTTTCCTCCCAATAATGATCACAATAACATATAATGCTCAGCAATCCCAAAAGAAAGTATCAGAAAAGTACCATGAACAGAAGACACATAAAATCTAATCATGCTACCAAATAAAGGCCACAAACCTCATCCTCTTCAGCTCCATCAGTACCATGTACACGTGGTTGATGAAATCTGGGTTTGATGTCCTGCAATATCCTCCATCTATATCAGCCACCTGTAACACACGTGAATGAAAGGCAGACGCAACACAAGGTCCAATTGGAGTTAGACAGAGTTGGGTTGTTGTACCTGTTCCCTATCAGGAGCATGTTCATCATCCTGCAATGAAACAAAATGATAAGATTAGCAGATACAGAGCAAAACAAGACCACTAACTCCCTGGATATAGTTGCATCCGGGGTTTAATCATCTTTTCTACAACTAGGTTATCTTTTCAAGCTTACATACTGCAAGCATCTTATTATGCTCTCTGTTTGGAGCATTATGTAGTTCCTAACTTCTCCCAAAGAAGACTCTCAAAAAAAACAAGATGGTGGGATAATGCAGATGAGGTTAGTCAGAGTGAACAAGCATTTACCTCAGCTTCAAGCAGAGCTTCATCATCATCAGCATACACCATATTATTCAATAGTACCTGTGGAAAGAACCATCACTTTTGTGTTAGAGAACACAAAATACTCCATACAATTACACCATAATCTGCAAAAAAGCTCCATGCTCACCAAATTTAGTGAGCACTGCATCAGCAGCTGGCTCCCTGAAGACACATTGTCCTCAGAATCTTATTTCAGAACACAATGAACCTGTCAAAAAACTGCAGGAGGAAGAAGTGTTGAAAACACAAAAAACATAAGCAATAAAAAATCACACGCAACAACTTCAATTGGAGGTGATGTGCATTCAAGCCTACAACGCCAGTCAGAAAGTGGATCCCACACACTACAAGGTGACAACTTACACTTATAAGACGTGGCAAGAACTCTCTCAGCATCTCTTGTGGAAGGTGTGCTTCACAGAATGTGGACCTGAAACAGCAGCCCAAAGCAATGAATCAAACAAAGCTAATCTTTCCCTATTCAGCCAAATTGATGACCCAAAAGGTTATATTCAAGATATCAAATACCTCATAAGTATCAATTTGATTGCAGATAAAACCATAATCACATTTTCAGGTAATCTATACTGAGAAAGAAAGGAAGAAGAAGACAAAATAAAAAAGAACAGAAACTGATAATTGTTTAGAATCGGACAAGTCCAGGAACAGTCTGCTGCAGGCACCAATGAAGCAGAGCTTTGTACCAGGTCATTCAAAGTACTGCCATTGCAAAATCAGAGAATCCAATAAACACAACAAAATTAAATGTCCACTAAAATCCCTGCTACAATTTTCTGGCACATCATGTACTGACAGAATTAGACACCTGAAACCTGATATTTCAGCTTCTAATCTAAGTTCCATCCATAGCATGTCATCTCACCCCACCATCTCACTAATACAAGCTTACCAGAACTCGCAGGACTCAAGTGACACATCCTCATCAGGATCACAATTAGCTTGCAGCATATATTCAATCACATTTCTCATATGTGGCTGCAATCCAATTTGGTCTCTTATCAGCATCGCTCACAATAGTACATTCCTCTGAAGTCAGACATAGAGCCTTCTTACAATAACCAAAAGCTACCAGATAGAATCATATCAAGCGACGAGACATCAGGATGCAAATCAGAATTCGTCAGACATATTTTATAATGGAACAAAATCTCAATTTTGTAACGCACATCAAGATCACAGTTTCTATCTGTACAGAACTTGGGCAGAGAGCATACTTGTAAGTAACTGGGTTGAACTTCTAGCAGTTGTACCAATCCAGCACAAACCTGCAATTCAACCAGAAGCCAGTTTTAAACTGCTATTTTTTGGCCCTGTCACACCCCTTAAAGACTTGTCTCCAAATTGCAGAAAAGAAACAAACCACAGAACTCAATTTGTCCCTAAAACTGCTATTAACATAAACTATCAGAAAACTTTGCAGCATGACTTTACCAGTTTCCGAACTTCTGCTGCAGAATCATTAGCTAGGGAGAACAAGCCCTGAAGGTAAGTGTCCATGTTCACAAACAAGGCCTGCATTTGACAACATCATATGCAAACCTTAGGTAAATGTACAACCCCCTTGCCCTCATAACCCATCTACAATATACATCTGCATTTGCAGCATGGGTATCAAAATCTTACAGGAGGAAAGAGGACAACAAACTGATTGATGGCACTTAATGCCAGTCTCCGCAGTACAGCATGTGGTGAGGCAAAAAACTGCATGGTCAAACCAGACATAATCTTAAAAGTTGGAATGTCACAAGAGTAAGAGCACAGGGAGTTTATCAGCTATGAAACTATTCCCAGCAAGAATCAGATCTTCATTTGACTTGATCCTGTCAAGATTGAGAAAAAGTACCATTAATTGTACCTGTTACAAACATAGAACATACCTGTAGCAGTCTTGGTATGAACACATTGATTGGCCGCTCTGATAGACCTACCACATCTTGGTCCAATGCTTCAGGCTTATCCTCACATATCTGCCAATTCCGCAAAGAACCCATTCAGCATCCTTGGCTGATCAGCTTGGATCCTCAATTTGGTGAGTCACAACCACTGACATCCTCCTCCTCCCTTCTTTGTTATTATCCCTCTCAGTTCCTCAGAGGTTTGCTTGTTGGCAGCAGCACCACAAATCAGCTAGTCGGTGAGATAAGCTCTTGACCAAACATGTGACTGAGGTGAAACATTATTTCTGAAGCAATCAAGCCTCATAAAAAAGAACAATGTGTAGCCCTGCATAGGACAGTTTAGAAGATGCAAAATACAGAGACAACGCAGGTGCTTATGCACTGTCATAGTCACCAAGACCTAAAAGTTTGCCAATATTGCTACAGCTTCTGCAATCAGAATCTTGATACATGGTTTTTTCAATAGCATCTAAGGACCAGAACAAAAGTCCTGTCAAGGAAATATCTTTCATAAGAATAGAAAAATCTCCATTCTCATGATGAAGAAGAAACAGTCCTGTCAAAGAAAGCAATAAGTAAATGGGCATGTATTTGTACAGGTTCTCTCTCACTGCATCCCATATGCAGGTCTCTCCAAGATTGTCTTGTTGACACCTAGGTGTGGCAGCACCATGGATCAGGTTGACCCAAGAATACATGGCAGATGGAAATTGAGCCCCAAGAAACACCACATGAGTACACATGATACACAGGATGAAATCATGACAGACTGGAAGAAATGAGCACCTTGGAAAGCGTATCCAAAGCACCTTCCATGTGGTTGTAGTCATTGCTACCAAGACACTGGACAAACGCCTGGAAAATTTCAGGCCAGTCCTGGCCATTGCCTTGTTGAACCACCGCACTAATAACAATGGCAACGGTGGCACGAACTTGTTTATCAGCTGCACCCAGGCGTGGCTGCAATTCAGCCTTAATGTACTGTTGATAGCCAAGAGGCATTGCCTGATAGCTGGACTTCAAATTATTCTTCAACATCAATCCTGCAGCTTGCCGCACTTCTGAGGATTGCCCCTGCAACAGACAACACGAAAGTGTGATGCCATGGTTCAAAACCTAGCCAAGGAAGAGCTTGTTGAAGGTAATCAGAGGAAACAAAAACATACTCAGATTGCTGATGATCGCAATATATCACCATCTTTTTGACATCCTACATCACCTACAATGATCACGACTTCAAACAGCCTTTGACAGTCTACCACGGCAAGAGACCTAGATTCCAATGCAGAAACATGAAGCCATAGGAACAAGGAGCAACCAATCCAGGATTGGAAGGTGCAATATCCTCCCTTCCACGCCGAAGAGCATGCACACGACTACAACAAACATAGCTTACTTACCCCTTCCTCGCAATCAAAGAGACAAGAGAGAGAGACATTCGGAAAGGAAGGAGAGAGAAAAAGATAAAAAAGGGTCGCGGAATTCGGACCTCAGCTCGGCACAGGATGAAGGCAAGATAATTATTGAAATCCGGGAAGCGATTGCATCGTTGCAGCTGCTGCCAGACTCGATTCTGATCGCCGCTGGGCACCTTGGACTCAAGAAGCAGTCCACAAATCTCCTTCACGCCCTCCTCTTGCGGCTGCCATGCGTGGTGATTTGCCATCCCTGGCTCCCCCCCCT
>Ga0116230_10002334_pt1 | contig 18280 bp, 17 predicted proteins | sample S1TSphfallax_3_FD_88678 | JGI IMG/M metagenome (GOLD analysis project Ga0116230, IMG submission 88678) | Host-associated microbial communities from peat moss isolated from Minnesota, USA - S1T2_Fd - Sphagnum fallax MG | ecosystem: Host-associated > Plants > Peat moss > Unclassified | place...
CTGGAAAACGACCTACAGTCCATGCGCCGTCGCGCCAACCTCTGGTCGCGCGGCGACATCGAGGGGCTGCGCGCCCTGCCCTTCGCGGATCAAGACGTCGCCTGCTTTGATGCCGTTTCCAGCGCACCCGGGCTGCACGATCGCATTCAGCGCGTCAAGGATCAGGTCTCGGCTCTCTGGCTCGCGAGCGCCACGGCCGCGCTCGAGAAGAATGCCAGCAGCTTTGCGGTGCTGCCCATCGAGGCGGTCCTGCGTCCGGACGGCTTGGTCGAACAATTGCGCGCGAAAGGCTATACAGTCGAAGCGCCCTGAGCGGCGCTGCTATCGCAACGCAATCCCGGCCGCGCTACATCGCCTTGAACTGGTGTGCATAAAGCCGACTGACCGGGAGCAATTCCGGGCGTTGCCGGAGCTTGAGCTGCAGGCGACCGGATTCGTCGCGCAACGCGGCCGCAATGGCGTCGGCACGGACCACCGTGCTGCGGTGTACCTGCCAAAAGATCCGCGCATCGAGCTGCGGTAATAACTGGCGCAGCGAGAGGCGGATCAAATATTCGCGTGAGGCCGTGAGCACCCGCAAGTATTTGTCGGCCGCCTCGAAATAAATCACATCGGTAATTGGAACGAGTTGAATTGCCGCGCCCACACCGGCTTGGATCACGGTCAGCAAGGGTGCGGCCGCCTCGGCAATGCCCGGCGCGCCTAGCAAACCGCGCAGCTGCGCGAGCGTGGCCTCCAATTGCTCGGGCCGCGATTGGTTGGGTTCACGGCGTGCGGCGAGCGCAGCCTGCAAGCGCATGCAGGTCTTGCGCAGACGCTCGGTCTCTACGGGCTTCAGCACATAGTCGATCGCCGCGTGCTCGAAAGCCTGGAGCGCATATTGGTCGTAGGCGGTCACGAACACGATCAAGGGCAGCGCTGCGCCCTCCTCCCAATCCTCGCTGATCGCCTGTGTCGCCTCGATACCCGTCATGCCCGGCATGCGAATATCGAGGAACACGAGATCGGGTCGCAATGCGAGCGTGCGCTCGACCGCCGCCTCGCCGTTGCGCACATTGGCGAGCACCTCGAGCTCGGGCCAAAGTGCCTGCAGCTCCGACTGCAGAGCCTGCGCAAGCAGCGGCTCGTCCTCGGCGATCAGCGCGGTGACGCGATGCGCGTTCAAACGGGAGATTCCGCGACGGGCAACGGCAGGCGAACCTGCGCGACGGCACCGCCGCCGGCATCGCCGGCCGACACGAGCGTCAAAGAGGCGCGCACGCCGTAGAGGGTCGCGAGCCGCTCACGGACTTGCGACAAGCCGAATGCCGCACCGCCCTGGCCGCTCGCGTCCGAACCCAAACCGACCCCCGTGTCGCGGACCGAGAGCAACAGGTCGGCACCATCGCGAGCGGCACGGACCTCGATGCGCCCGCCGGACACGGCGGGCTCCAGGCCGTGCTTGACGCTGTTCTCGACGAGCGGCTGCAGCAGCAAGGCCGGCACCTCGACATCGGCGAGGCTCGTCGGCAAATCGAACACGACGTCGAGGCGCTCCCCCATGCGTACTTGAATCAAAGCAAGATAGTCGCGCAGGCGGTCGAACTCCGCGCGCAGAGAATGTTGGGCGAGACGCGAGGCGCCAAGCGTAGCGCGCAGAAACGCGATCAGTTGATCGAGCATCGCCAGCGCTCGGGGCGTGTCGAGTGTGATCAGGACACGCAGGTTCGCGAGCGTATTGAACAGCATATGGGGTTCGAGCTGTGCCTCGAGCAACTTCAGGCGGCTTTCGGCGGCCTGGCGCTGGGCGGCTTGGGCGGCGGCGTTGCGCTTCTCCAGTGCGCCGCGCGAATGGAAAAAATAGGTCATCCCGGTCGCCGGTATCAGGGCGAACAAAAGCAGTGACAGCGATTCGCGCAGATTCCCGGTGTTGAACAGATTCGAGGACCGTCCGCCGACCAGCCAATCACCGAGTGCCGTGCCTGCGGTGTAGCCGATGACGCTGCCGACAAACACGATGCCGAACATCCATGGCCAGCCCGGCCAATTCGACTCCCTGACGTCGTCCCCAGCGACACCCCGGCGCAGCAGCCACTTCGAGGCCAGCGTCCGACCGAAATCGATACACAGCCAACAAATCATCCCGATGCACAGCGCGTACACGATCGTGTACCAGAGATTCTGCTCGCGCAGCAGCGCGAGCACGATCGCGAAGGCGATGCTGAGGCCGACTACGCGCAGGCCCCGCGACAGATAGGATCCGCGCGGGGCTCCGCTCGACACGCTTTCTGGCACAGGACGGGGGTCGTTCATGGGAGCGGATTCTGCCTCAAAGCGACGGCTGACGCCTCGCCACCGGCCGGCACGACGGCGCGCAGCGACCGCGAGCGGAACCAGAACAGACCGGCAAACAGACCATAGACGAATTCGCAGGCGCCGTTGAACATCGGATCGACGCCCTGCTCCGGATGAATCGCAAGCGTCACGCCGACACCGTACTTCATCAAGAACAGGCCGACGATCAGCACGAGCGGCAGCCAGCTGCCGGGGACATGGACGGTTTGCGTAGCGGCCGACCAGCGCGCACGCGGCACAGCGAGCGCCTGGCGCAACAGGAGCGCGACGCATGCGAAACCGCAGGCCCAGGTGCCGATCGCGAGGGGTAGACCAGCCGCGATACGCAGCAGGCCGGAAAGCGACAGGCCGATGAAAATCAAGGGCAACACGGTAAGACGCACAGGCGACAGCTGCCGATCGCGCGTCTGCTTCAGGCCCAGCACGACCAGTGCGGCAAGGATGCCCCAGACCCAGAGGGGCGTGTGAGTCAAGATATCGATGATCATGGCGGCTCTCCCAGCGTTGATGAATTGGGTTGATTTCAGTGTCAGCACAAACACTCTGCCGCTCCGCCAAGCAATGAACCATCGATTTGCGACGAACTGCACGGTGCCGGCGCGAACGACCTGGGGCGGCTATTGACGCGCATGCGGCAGCTGCCGAGAATCAACGGCAAGTGACGCGGCGCGGTCCGCGAGTCGCCACGCAGACGGGTCCGCGAGTCGCGACGCAGACGGCCGCGCGCCGCGTGGTGGTGTTCAGTGCCACCGGGATGGTCGATGCCTAGACGAATCGGACATGGCGAATGTGGTCGGCCGCTGCGGCCACTGCTCGCAGGCCTCCTGCTCTTGCTGGGCTCGGCCTGCGCGACCACGCATTTCCATGCCCCGGCCAGCGATCCGCAACCCTACTTGGCGCGGGCTCTCGCCGAGCCCAAGACGCAGTCGGGTGTGACCGTGCGCATGGCGGTCCTGCGCCCGGAAGAGAGCCTTGCCGTCTTCGGTCTGCCGCTCGCCGACCGGGGCATACAGCCCGTGTGGCTCAAGATCGAGAACACGAGCGCCAGCGGCTTTCGATTCATGCCGGTCTTTCTCGATCACGATTATTTCTCGTCGCGCGAAGTCGCCTTCCTGTTCCACTCCTCGAAGGCGGACGACGTCGCGATTCAGAAGGTGCTGACGAGCCGCGAGATGCCGCTTTATATCCCTGCGCACACAACCGTCAGCGGATACGTCTATACGAACCGCTCGCTCGGCCTGAAACTCGTCAACGTCGAACTGCTGAGTCATAAACGCGTGTTGAGCTTCCCGTTTGCGCGCACATTGCCGTCTGGCGAACTCGATGTCGGCGTCGTGGACGTGCAGAAGCTCTACGCGACGGATCGCATCAAGGAGCTGTCGCTCGCTCAATTGCGCCCGGCACTCGAAGCCCTGGCCTGCTGCACCACGAACATGGAGGGCACCCAGCTCGGCGATCCGCTCAACCTGGTCGTGGTCGGCGACGAGGAACAGCTGCTGCGCTCCTTGGTGCGCGGCGGCTGGGATTTCACCGAAACGGTGAACTCGAGCACCGTGCGTTCCATGATCAGTTCATTCGTGTTCGGCAGTCCCTATCGCAACGCGCCGATCAGCCCACTTTATTTTGAAGGTCGACATCAGGATTTCGCGATGCAGCGCGCCCGCTCCAGCGTTTCGCAACGCAATCACTTGCGTCTGTGGCTCACTCCGCTGCGCGTCGACGGCAAGTCGGTATGGATAGGCCAGGTCAGCCGCGATATCGGGGTGCGCTTCACGACCAAGACACCGTTTCTGACCACGCATGCGATCGATCCCGACATCGATGAGGCTCGCGATTACGTCCTCGAGGATCTGCTGGTGACAGGCTCGTTGGATCGCTGGGGCCTGGTCCGAGGCGTCGGCGCGACCAACGGCGACAGCTCGCGCGCGAATCTGACCGGCGACCATTATTTTACCGACGGGCTGCGCCTGGTGTTCTTCGTGAGCCCGACGCCACGCGCCATGACCGATGTCGAGGTGCTGGAATGGGAACCCCTACCCCACAAATAGCGCGCTCAAAACGTATAGGCCACGAACGCGATGACCGTGAGCTGGCTGCGACGTTGCGTGATGGGACTGCCGTCGGCGTCACCGTGTAGACGCGCCCAATAGGTTGTCGTTCCAAGGCTCCAGCGCTTGGAAATCGTATAGTTCGCAAGCCCGTTGATGTGCAGATCGACGATGCCGGCGTGTGCGTCGTAAGCCGGCAACTGCGACACCTGTGACTGCCCCGGCGTGATGCCGAAGAAGCTCTGCATGTAGGTTGAACTCGCCCAGGTGAGTCCGGGGCCCACGCTGAAAAAGAATTTCGGCACGAATGGAATTGCGAGCGACAGGTTCGCCTGTGCCAACGTGCCTTGATCGCGTCCCGCGATGTCGGTGGCGACGTTGACATCGCCGGTGATGAGTCCGATGGTATGACTCGCGAACAACTTGAAACGCGGCGTCGCGCGCACATCCCGCAGGAACTGGAACCGCGGATCGTCTTTGTTGAGCCGCTCCGTGAAGTCGTATTGAATCGCGCCTCCCAACTGCGTCGTTGGCGTCTTGTAAGCGTACACGCCGATCAGATCCGCCGCGTTCGAATAGAGCCAGTTGTGGTACTCCGCATCGATGTAGGGCAGGAAGAAGCCGCGCGATCCGCTCGCGCCGGGGTAGGTCGGCTGCACGTAAATGCCCGGACCCACGGTCAAGTAAGTACCGGAATCGACCGGCACGTCGGCCGACACCGCTACGGCGTGGCTGATCGCCAACACGAACAGCATCGCCGCGAGACCGACTCGATGTGTCCGAGATCGATGCGAATCGACCGCATGAACCATATGACTTGCCTTATGATGATTTGCCGAATGCGAATTGCTGCGCGACCGCAGGTTAGCATCTAGCGCGTCATCACCGCCAAATTTGGCGAAGCCTGGAGCCGGAATCATGATGCGACTGGTGCTGCTGTTATGCACATCACGTATCGCTGCGACTGAATACCATGAACACGGCGAAGACGGCACATGAGATCGCGACAAACACCGGCAAGCCAAATTGCGAGCTGCGGGTCATCGCAAATCCCGCCAACGACGGACCGAGCAGCGCGCCGCCGCCCCAAGCCAGGCCCATGACCGAGTAGATGCCGACCAAATCGCTGCCGCTGTAGCGGCTGCCGACCATGGTCAGCATCACGGTGTAGATGCCAACGAACAAACCGCCCCAGACGAAGATCACGGAAAACGCCAGCCACTGCTGACCCAGCATCCAAGGCCATAGCAAGGCGCTCACCGCGGACAGTATTGCCAAACTCAAGGCCAGGCGCCTAGGATTCATGCGATCGGCCAACCACCCGATCGGCAGCTGCAAGATGATGGCTCCCAGCATCAGCGTGGATATCAAGCGCATCGCCTGTTGTTCGCTCCAGCCCATGCCGGTCGCGTACAGCGCGATGAACGAAAGGCCCGCAGTTTCGATGGCCGCATTCAAGATGGTGGTTGCGATGGCGATCGGCGCGAGCCGCAAATACCGCAAGGGATTGGCGCCCGGCTTCTCGACGCGCGCCGGCGCGACGACCCAGGGACCCGCGACCAGGAGGATCGCTGCGGCGGCAATGCCCGCGCCCACCCAATAAGCCAGAGGGCGCGCGCCGATCACCGACAGAAGCGCGGGACCACCCACCATGCCGAGCGACAAGGCGGCCGTGTACAAAGCCATGGTGCGCCCACGCACGCGGTCATTGCTGAGTTCGTTGGTCCAGGTCTCGGACATCACGAACAAGGCCTCGGCGCCCATACCGAAGCCCAGGCGCAGCGGAAACCACATCCAGACCGCCGGGGCCAAAGGAAAGAAAGCGAGTAGCGAGGCGGTCAAGATCAAGGCGACCACGACCAGCTTTCTGGCGCCGAATCTGACCGCGAGGAAAGGCAGTATCGGAGCGATCACGAGCACGCCGGCCGCGTGCATGGCGGCATTCAGGCCGATATAGAATTCGCCGAAGCCACGCTGCGCGAGCTGTACCGCAATGAGGGGTGCGGTCAGGCTGTAGGTGAGACCGAAGATCGCAGCGGTGGCGATGACGGCGGCGGTCGAGAGATAGTTGCTGCGCTGATTTGGCACCGCGCTTTCGCCGCCCGCTGTAGATTCCGCCAAGCTTCCTCACCCCTTCTCGACGTGCGGTAGTTGCCAACCGTAATAAATCGCGAGCAAGCGTATCACGACGACCACGACGATCCCGGTCAGGAACCGCCAACACGCGCGTCACTCCCCGCGGATCGCGCGGCGCTCTGGGATGAAGCGACACCCATTTCTTCCGCGTTGAAAATTCCGGTGTTGTCGCAGGGGCTGTTTTCGACCTTTTTGACCCTGCCGGTGCTGACCCGCTGGAATTTCCGCCTGCCTTTTCCCGAGCTCACCAACTCCTCTCATTCCACAACGGCGCTTTTACACAATGCCACCCCGCTTTCCTCGCTGCTGCACATCCCCCTGCTAACGCGGCGCTAGTCTTGACTTCCGGGGGCGGTCCTCGCCCCCGGCATCACTCTCCTCGGTCCATGGCTCCACTTGGTGGATGGACTGTCAGCTTAAGTTGACATTCAAATTTGACATTCTTGCCTTACATTTGTATGTTGGCGCGGTACCAGAACCGCAGCTAGAACATCGCGATTATAAAAGGGCTCAAAGGGTCACCCTGGTGGTCACAGAACAACAAACTCTGAGTACGCCCACGTCGGCGTCTGCTGGGCCTCTCCTCCGTTGCGATCACCATTCATCGAGTTTCATTTTTCGTCGCCGGCATGTCGCAGCGATGAACAACCCGCGTGTGGGTATCGCACGAAACTGGCCGAAGATTGTTTAAGTCTTCTATTGTTAAGGAGTGAACCGTATGGCAGATGATCCAAACAGAGTATGGCCGACTGGCCTGACCGTGGCGGAAGCCGAAGAACTACACAAGCATGTCATCGACGGGTCGCGAGTATTTTTCGCGATTGCGGTAGTGGCGCATATCCTTGCGTACCTCTACACCCCTTGGCTTCGTTAAAGGGAGCTAACCATGAACCAAGCTAGAATTTGGTTGGTTGTGAAGCCCACCGTGGGTCTGCCCCTGTTCTTGGGGACGGTCCTGGTGATCGCCTTGCTTGTGCATTTCTCGATATTGACGCATACGACGTGGTTTCCGGCGTATTGGAATGGCAGTGCCAAAGCGCACCATTCCGCTCCGGTGGAAGCGGCGCCATAATTCGATTCCGCAATATCGATTGCTGATGACACACGGGGGTCTGGATCGTACGATCCAGGTCCCCGCTTTTTTAGCGGTAAGAGTGATCCGAGCGATGAACCGCGTTAGTCTGAAACTGATGCAAACCTGGGCCAGCTACGGCACGCGTTTTTTGCCGTTCGCCGACGCCGCGACGCCCGACCTGCCCTTGGGCCGCCTGTTGCGACTGTCGCTTTTCCAAATTTCCGTCGGCATGGCCCTCGTCTTGCTGATCGGCACGCTCAATCGCGTCATGATCGTCGAGCTCGAGGTGCCTGCCTCGCTCGTCGGAATCATGCTGGCGCTGCCCCTGTTGTTCGCTCCGTTTCGCGCCGTGATCGGCTTTCGCTCGGACAACCATCGCTCCGTGCTCGGCTGGAAGCGCGTGCCATTCATCTGGCAGGGCACGATGGTGCAGTTCGGCGGTCTTGCGATCATGCCGTTCGCGCTCCTGGTGCTCTCGGGCGCGGGTGAAGCCGCCAACGCGCCGATCTGGGTCGGCCGCCTGGGCGCGGGTCTTGCGTTCCTGCTCGTCGGCGCCGGTTTGCATACGACGCAGACGATCGGACTCGCGCTCGCGACGGATCTCGCCCCGGTCGAATCCCACCCCAAAGTCGTGGGTCTCATGTACGTCATGCTGTTGATCGGCATGATATTGAGCGCCTTGTTTTTCGGCGCGATGCTCGTGAACTTCACGCCGGCGCGGCTCGTGCAGGTCATTCAGGGCTGTGCGCTCGCGACGATGGTGCTGAACGTGATCGCTTTGTGGAAGCAGGAAGCTCGACGACCGCAACGCGGCGCCGCGGCGCCCGTGGTTTCCGAGCCCAGCTTCAGCGACTCCTGGCGCCAGTTCACGCGCGGTGATTTGGCGCTGCGACGCTTGGCGGCGGTGGGCATCGGTACCATGGCATTCAGCATGGAGGACGTCTTGCTCGAACCCTACGGGGGCCAGATTCTGCATCTGAGCGTCGGGTCGACGACCAAGCTGACGGCCACGCTCGCCATCGGCGGCCTGCTCGGCTTCGGCCTGGCGTCGCGAATTTTGAGTCGCGGCGCGGATCCGTTCCGGATGGCCTGCGCCGGTGCCGCGGTCGGCATTCCGGCGTTCCTGCTCGTGATCTGCGCGGCACCTGCCTATTCGCCACTGATGTTCGCACTCGGCACGTTCCTGATCGGCTTCGGCGGCGGCTTGTTCGGTCATGGCACTCTGACTGCGACCATGAATCTCGCGCCCGTCGATCAACGCGGCCTTGCGCTCGGCGCCTGGGGCGCAGTGCAGGCGACGGCTGCCGGCATTGCCGTCGGCATGAGCGGAGTCATTCGCGACGTGGTTGGCGGCATGGCCGCTCAGGGCCGCTTTGGAGCGGCGCTCGCAGGCCCCGCGACCGGTTATTCCGCGGTCTATGCGCTCGAGATTCTGCTGCTGATCACGACCTTGATCGCCACCGTGCCGCTAATCCAAGGCGGCCGCTTGCAGCCCGTGACCACGACCTTGGTCGGTCGCGACCCGCTGGACACGCTCGTCGAGTTCTACGCGAACCGGTAAGCCGTCGTGGCCTGTCTGACAATTTTGGAATACCCCGACGAGCGACTTCGCACCGTCGCGAAACCCGTAACCTTGTTCGACGCCGCGCTCGGTCGATTCTGCGATGACCTGCTCGACACCATGTATTCGGCACAGGGCATCGGACTCGCCGCCACGCAGGTCGACGTGCATCTGCAGGTAATCGCAGTCGATGTGTCCAAGGAGGCGAACCAGCCCCTGCTGTTGATCAACCCGCAGATCGAATCCAGCGAAAAGATCGGCCGCGTCGAAGAAGGCTGCCTCTCGCTGCCGGGCGTCTACGCCGATGTCGAACGCGCGACACAGATTCGCGTGCGGGCACTCGACCGCGCCGGGAATCCGTGCGAGTACGAACTCGACGCGATGGCGGCCGTCTGCGTGCAACATGAGATGGATCATCTGCAGGGCAAATTATTCGTCGATCACCTGTCCTTCTTCGGCCGACGACGTGCGATCAAGAAGCTCGCGTCCTTGCGGCGTGAACGGTTGGTCTCGTAGGCAAAGCCTCACAAGGCGGCAAGCCACGGGCGGGTGCATAAAGGATTGCGGTGGCGTACCGCAAGATGCCACTATCGCCTGATGTGCCTACACCGGACGTTCGTCTTGCTCGCAGTCTTGCTCCTCGCCAGGATGGCGGCAGCCGACGCGCAACCGCAAGGCGAACACTCCGCCATGATGCCGGCGGTGGCGGGTCCTGCAACGGGCCTCGCCGACTCAGCCGGCCTACGCGCGACTGTATTCGGTACACCGCCGCAGCAGATGGCGCCCCTGCCCGACCGCGTGCCGCTGTCCGAAATCGACATCAAACTACCCTGGGCAAATCCGGTACCGGACGTGTTCTGGTTCAACAAGAAATTGCGCGTTTGGTTCTCGGCGCAGGACAAGCCCGCCCCGCTCGCGATCGTCATTGCCGGCACCGGCGGCGACGGCAACACGAGCAAGAACGCGACGCTGCGTGGCGTTCTCTATGGTGCCGGCTACCACGTGCTCACGATGCCTTCACCGACCTTCCCCGGCTTCATCGTCGCCGCGTCCAGCACCGGGGTTGCCGGTGATCTGCAACAGGACAGTCACGATCTCTACGCGGCGATGCAGGCGATCGTCGCGCGCTTACCGCGCCGCGTAAAAATCACGGAAATCGACGTGCTCGGCTACAGTCTCGGCGGCGCCAACGCCGCGGTCGTCAAGGCGATCGACGCGAAAGAACAGAAACTGCACATCCATCGTGCCGTCATGATCAATCCGCCGGTGAGCCTGTTCACCTCGATCACGCGACTGGACCGATTGTTCGCAATCAGCATCGGCACCAGCAACGAAGATATCGACCGCCTCTATCGGCAACTCTATGCGGAACTCGCGAACCTTTACCGCGCCTCGGACAAAGTCGAGATCGATGAAGAGTTTCTGTTGGGCGCCGCGGCCGTCGTCCTGAAGACCGACGCGGAATTCTCGGCCGCGATCGCGCTCACGTTTCGTCTCGACTTGGTCAATATGTTTTTTGCCGGCGATCTCTACGCGCGAACCGGTGTGGTGGTCGACCCCAACCATCCGCCCAAGGTCGGCGATCCGCTGGAGCAAACCGAGTTGCGCCTGAGGCAAATGCCGTTCTCCGCCTATTTCTCGCGCGTCTTTGCGCCTTACTACCTGCAGCGTCGCCCGAATTCGACCAGCGCCTCCTTGATCGCCGACAACCGGCTCGACATCATCGCCGACGCTCTGCGCACTGATGGCGACTACTATGCGCAGACCAACAGCGACGACTTGATCCTCGACAAGGCCGAACTGCTTTGGCTGGAGAAGACTTTGGGAAGCCGCATCGTGGTCTACGATCACGGCGGCCATCTCGGCAATCTCGGTGACCGCACTCAGATCGCCGACATGCTGGAAATGCTGGCCGGGCGCTGGTCAGGTCCGCGCTCTTGATCATCGCCCGCCCCCATGGCTTGCTTGGGTTCGTCGGCGCGCTGTTGCTCGCCGGTTGTGCCTCCAATGGTCTCGAGATCCGCAGCCTGCCGCCCGCAACGCCGGCAGCGGACAACGCGGCGGCGGCGGCAAATGCCGAGGCGCTCGCGGCGGCAATGGCCGACGAAACAACGAACGCCGCGGCAAAGGCGACGGCAACCGATGCCGGCAATGCGCCGGCCGATAGGCCGCCCTTGTTCACACCCGCCGATGCGCCGTCGATGCGCACCTACGATCCGTTCGAGCGCCTCAATCGGTTCACCTACCGCTTCAACGCGCGCTTCGACGATGCGATTTTCCTGCCGCTCGCGAACGGCTATCGCCGCCTGCCCTTGTCGGTGCAAACGGCCACGCACAACTTCTTCACGAATCTCGACGAAGTCAAAAGCGTCATCAACTATGTTCTGCAGTTCCGACTGCGCTACGCCGTGCGCACCCTGGGTCGCTTCGTCGTCAACAGTACGATCGGCATTGGCGGCTTGATCGATGTGGCGAAGGACATCAAGATGCCGCGCGCACAAACCGGATTCAGCGACACGCTCGCCACCTACGGCGTACATCCGGGTCCCTATTTGGTGATCCCGCTGCTCGGCCCCTCGACCCTGCGCGATGGCATCGGCTTCGCCGGCGATTACGGCATCAATTGGGCCGTGAACGTCGGCGATCTGTATCGAGGTTCGTACTGGAAGGCGGCCGCGATCGACATTCCTTGGGCCGTCGATGCGCGTGCGAACGTCGATTTCCGCTATTACGCGACCGGTTCACCGTTCGAATATCAGCAGATCCGCTTCCTCTACGTGCGCAAGCGCTTGATCGAGGACGCGGGCCTGCGCCGCTACAGTCGGCCGACGCCGCCGCCGGCCGGCGCCGAAGCCGGCCAGTGAATTGTGGACACGGCGACGGCCTAGCCTGGCGAGCGCCGTGCGGCGGCGCTAAAATCTGCAAACCCGACAACTGCGGAGATCTCGCATGAAGCTCGTAGCCTTGGCCGCCCTTCTGATCGCCGCATCGCTTGCTAGCGGCCAAGCCAAGGCCGGCAATGCGTATACCCAGGGCAAGGTCAATCTGCGCGCGGGCCCGAGCGCGGAATATCCACTGGTCACGTCGATCCCGCCGAACAGCTTCCTGGCCGTGCAAGGTTGCCTCAGCGATTACACCTGGTGCGACGTGGACTGGGAAGGCAACCGCGGCTGGGTGTACGCCAACAACCTCTACTTCGATTATCAGAATCGTCCCGTGCCGATCCTGCATTTCGGCGCCGCGTTCGGGGCTGGGATCGTAGCCTTCAGTCTCGGCGACTATTGGGGTCGATACTATGCCGGCCGTCCGTGGTACAGCCGCCAGAGCTACTGGATGCATCGACCGCCGCCGCCGCGCTATCCGCCACCGCGTCCGCGCCCACCTCCGCCGCCGCCTCGGCCGCGGCCGCCGCCGGCTGTGCGGCCGCCACCGCCGCGACCGCCCGTGACGCGACCGCCGCCGACGCGGCCGCCCGGCACACGGCCGCCGGCGACCAAGCCACCGCCCGGCGCGCGGCCGCCGCCGCCGACCACCAAGCCAAGCCCTGGGCCGGGACGACCACCGGGCGGCGGCAATGGCGGCGGACGACCGCCGCCGCAGAGGCCGCAAAACAAAGCGGCTCCTTCCCCGGCTTGAGCGCGCGCGTTTTCGTTCACACGATCGCGCGACGCTCCCGGGCCTGCGGCGGAACTTCGCAGACGACCGAGTAACCGCCCGCGGGACCTGGGCCGATCACGATCCGCGCGCCGATCGAACTCGCCCGATAGCGCATCGTGCGCATTCCGAGGCCCATGCCGCGCGGCGCGCCGGTCGCGGCGCCGTTGCCATTGTCCATAATCTCGAGCCGCAGAACGCCGTTCGAGTCGTTGCGAAGTTCGATATCGATCGCGGTCGCGTCGGCGTGCTTCAAGGCATTTTGCACAGCCGCCTGCGCAATTCGATACAAATGGCCGCGTGTCTCGAGTTGCGGGGGCGGCTGCAGCGTGCAGCGACCGCGAAATCGTACAGTCGTCCCGCTCATCGAACTTCGGTGCGCAAGCGCGGTGAGCGCTGCCTCGAGACTATCGGCGGCATCGCTCAAAGGCGCGAGGCCCTGGACGATGCGACGCGAGCCGCCGATAAAATGAATACCGGTACATCGCGCGCGCGCGCAAAGTTGGCGTTGAATTCGTTGGCATTGAGAAGCCAACAACAGAAGCAAGCGCCGCTCGCAAGCCCCGCGCCCACCCCGAGCGCGGCCAGGGTCGGATTTCGCCCTAGAAATTCAATGGCGACGCCGGCGGCGAAGACTGCGGGCCACAAACGCCATCCCCAGCGATAAATGACCGCCACGGCGATCCCGCTCGGCAGCAGCAGCAGCGGTTGCCGCCCGCCTAGGCTGGGCACCAACAAGCCGAGCGCGCCCATGGCGAGGATCGCGAAGAACGCGATCGATGCGCGCGGCAGGGAAAAACGGGCTGCGTTCATGTCCTTCCAGTCGTAGGCAGTAAGCGCAACGCTCGCGTGGCGGGGTAGAACCGTGATTCAACACGAAGAAAACGATTCCAGACGCAGCGTAACGTGGTGCGCGCCGCCTGTCTCGCTCATGAATCGCTCGATCGCGATAAAAGCAACGGGCGGCCTGCGACGCCCGCCCGTTGCGATCACGCGGCTAGGTCGCGCCGCATTCCTTGCCGTGGTCGGGCCGATCTCCGTTCGCCTTGGCGGTCGCCTCGGAAACGTACTCGCCCTTCTTGGTCTTGCCGTACCAGCGGTCGCCGGGACAGTGATAGACCTTGCTGCTCGTGTTTACCCAGACGAGGCCGGGCCCACCGCCCGCTGCGGCCGTTGCCGGCGGCGTGTACTTCGAGCCGCTCGATGACTTCGCCACCGGCGCTGCGGGGGCCGCGGGGGCGGCGGCAGGTGCCGCGGCGGGAGCGGCCGGAGCCGCCGCAGCAGGCGCGGCCGATGCCGCTGCCGGCGCACCGGCATACCAATCCTGAACCCCTTTGTGCCCATGGCACGCGCCGCGCTTGGTCGGCGTGCTGATGTAGGTACCGTCTTTGCAAAGGCCCGTCGTGCCCGCGGGCGCGTCCGCTGGTGCCTGCGCAAAACTAAACGCAGAAAGGAACCCACCCAAGCCGAGACCCAGCAGCAGTTTAGCTGTCTTCATTGCCGTCCCTCCTGGTCCGAATTAGGCTTTCGCCACCACCCCGGCGGGCGTCAGTTTGTCGATCGCTTGCGGCAACGCATGCGTCAATTTGTCGAGCACATCCTGGGGTGTCAGACCCACCTTGGCCGCGAGATTCGCGATCGTATCCGCGCCGAAGGTCTGGTGAATTTGCTGCGCGGTGATCGGTTCGTTGGCGCCCGTGCCGATCCAGGACTTGACGGTGCCGCCGAGACCCTGCTGTTCGAGCTGGGCAACGATTCCCTGTACGCCGCCATGTTTCTCGATCAGGCCGCTGACCAGCGTCGCCATCGATGCACCCACGGCCCCACCCAATACGCCATCCAATAAGCCCATATGCATAGCCCCTTATGTAGTTGATGTCCCTGACCCACGCGCACCGCGGCGCCGCGTGGCCCTCCTACCGGTCCGACAACCGGGAAAACATTATAGGACTGAAGCGGCGCTCGGGCCATTACGTCCAAGCGCGCCCGCCCATCAACCGCGAGACATCCTGGTCGCCACGATCGGCGCCGCGTACGGCTGCCGGTACGCCTGTTGGGGGCGTGCAACGACGTTATGTTTATTGTCGAAAATTCACGACGATTATTGTCGCCACCAAGTCACGAGTCGTGACGCAGTTAACGCCGGACACGCAAGCGCCAGCCTAACCTTGCCGTCATTTACCCGCCTCCGAGGTCTCGTCTGATGCACGCACGCCCGCGATGGCTCCTGGTTGTAGGCGCCTGCTGCTCTTCGTTGATACTCGCGGGTTGTGGCTCGAGTTCGTATAGCAGCGACAGCGGACCCGTGAGCAGCAACGGCGGCACAGGAACCGGCACAACGGGCAAGCCCGTCACCGGCAGCGCAGGCGGCGAACCGGGCAGCGGGATCACGGGCGCATTCGATTCCATCGTCGCAACTCCGTCGGTCTCCGGACCCATCGCTGTTGCCATCGGCACGACCCAAACGCTGAGCGTCACGTTCACGTCAAGCGACGGACTGCCGATCACCGGTTTTGCAATCTCAGGGACGACACTGCCGCCGGGTTGGAGCGCCCCCAATGACTTCAGCTGTTCGACGGTCAGCACCGGCAGCGGCTGCGTGCTGAATCTTAACTACAGCCCCACGGCAGCCGACAGCGGCAGCTTCACGATCAGCTACATCTTCATCAACAACGCGATGATGCCGGTGACCACCGGCACGCCCGTCACGATCAGCTACGTGGCGGCAGCAGCCAACGACATCGTGGCTACGCCCTCCCCGATCGGTCAGATCAATGCCGCCACCGGTTCAGGCAGCCAATCGGTCAGCGTGACCTTCACGACCGATGACGGCAAGCTCGCAACCGACCTCAGCATCACCTCGTCGCTCGGCTCCTTGCCTGCAGGCTGGTCGAGTACCGCGTCGAGTTTCGCCTGCGCCATCGTCACGACCGGCAGCGGTTGTGAGCTGCCCTTGACGTATGCCCCGAAGACCGGCGGCAGCGGCACGCTCACCGTGAACTACAGTTATGTCGACGGCACCGGCGCGAGTCGCAACGGCGCGGTCAATATCCCGTATGCGACGACCTCGAGCGGCAATATCGTCGCCACCGCGGCGCCCGCGGGCCAAATCAACGCCGCCTTGAAGGGCGGCGGGCAGGCCGTCGCAATCACCTTCGATACCGATGACGGCAAGACCGCCACCAATTTGTCCCTGAGCGGCAGTTCGACCGTATTGCCGCCGGGTTGGAGCGGCGATCTAAGCGCCTTCAGCTGCGCCAGCGTCAGCACGGGCAACGGCTGTCAATTACGGCTCAACTACGCGCCCACCGCGCTCGCGTCCGGCACTTTGACCGTGGGCTACAACTACACGGACGCGGCCGGAGCGGCACAGACCGGATCGGTGAATCTCGGCTACGCGGCGACCACCAACGACAACGTCGTCGGCACGGTATCGCCGTCCGGACAAGTCGTCGCGGTCGCCGGCATGGCCGCACAGCCCGTGGTGATCACGTTCACGAGCGACGATGCGCGCACCACGACGGCACTGCAGCTGACCACCGATCTCGCGACCTTACCGGCCGGATGGAGCAGCACGGCCAGCTCGTTCAGCTGCAGCGGCGTCACGAGCGGTACCGGCTGCCAGCTATCCCTGAGCTACGCGCCCGCAGGTTATGGCAGCGGTACACTGCATGTCGCCTACAGCTATATCAACAATGCGGGCGAGACCAAGACCGGCACGGTGGCGATCCCGTATCGCGCGACCACCAATGACACGGTCGTGGGTACGGCGACTCCGACAGCGGTGTCCGTGCTGACCGGCAACAGCGCGACGGTCAATATTACGTTCGCGACCAACGACACTTATCCCGCGAGCGCTTTATCCGTGACCTCGGGACTCAACCCACTGCCCGCAGGCTGGAGCGCCGCAAGCCCGAGTTTCACGTGCACGAGCGTCAGCAATGGCACGGTTTGTCAGCTGCCGCTCACCTATGCGCCCACCACCGCTGACAGCGGTACCTTGACACTCGGCTACAGCTACACCAACGATGCGGGCGTCCCGGGTACGGGCTCCGTGAGCGTCGCCTACACCGCGACCCAGCCCTATCTTTACGTCACGAATACCCTGGTGACCTCGATGAGTGCCTGCCCGATCTACGCGGGCACAACTCTGCAAGCATGCACGACGACGGGGACCGGAATCGGTAACGACGTCGCGTTGGCCGGCAACTACGCCTATGTCACTGACCCGGGTAACGTCAACGCAGTCGTGAAATGCAGCTTCGCGACCGCCGGCATACTGAACAACTGCTCCCCGACAGGCCCGACCTTCAACATGCTCACGGCGATCGCCACGGCGCCCACGGCACCGTTTGCCTACGTCGACCAGAGCAACGGCATCAGCATCTGCGCGATCTCGCCGGCTGACGGATCGCTATCCGGTTGCACGGTAGCGGGCGCAACGGTCGGCGACCTCCAGGGCGTCGCGATCTCCCCCGACGGCACCCATCTCTACGCCGTCAGCGTCACGACCACGCCGGGAACGCCGCCCACAACCGCTTATACCATCGAGGTTTGCAGCATCGCGGGAGATGGAACGCTTAACAGCTGCCAAGCAACGGGTCCGACCCCCTCGCAAGCCACGCAGAGCCTGACGATTCACAATGGCTATCTCTATTTGCAGAATGCCAACGGCAGCCTGTCGAGTTGCACGATCAACGCGGATGCAACGCTTGGGGCCTGCGCGCCCACCGCTATCGGCAGCAACCCAACCGGCCTCGCGTTCTACGGCAACATGGCCTTCCTAGGCACCGGCGGGACGAGTGTTCTGAGCTGCCCAGTCAACGCCGACGGCACGTTCGGCGCTTGCTCGAGCTTCTCGGATCCGAGCTTCAACGGCACGGCGGGACTCGCTGCCCAGTAGTCGCCGCACTTTCCACGCCTTGGGAATCCGACTACATTGGCGGATCTCAAAAAGGGAGAGACGTTGCGATGCCCCGAGAGTCTTTGCTGCCGATTCTGTTGATGAGTCTGTGCGTGATGGGCCCCCCGACGTCGTTGGCCGCGCCACCGAAACCCGCCTATCCGGACTATCCTAGCGAGACGCCGGCGAAGTTCACGCCGGTCACCGACAGCTACGACTACACGCTACGCGACGTGATGATCCCGATGCGTGACGGCGTGCGTCTCCATACGGTGATCCTCGTACCGAAGGGCGCGCAGCACGCCGGCATCCTGCTCACGCGTACGCCTTACAACGCCACGGAACTCACGAGTCACACCCGCAGCGGTCACTTGGGTCCGATGCTCGAGGGCTATGACAATGCCGCCGATGTGATCGTCGAGGACGGCTATATCCGTGTGGTCCAAGACATTCGCGGCAAGTATGGCTCCGAAGGCGATTACGTCATGAACCGCCCCATCCACGGGCCGCAGAATCCGACACCGGTCGATGATGCCACCGACACCTATGACACGATCGAGTGGCTGATC
>Ga0116230_10002335_pt1 | contig 18278 bp, 12 predicted proteins | sample S1TSphfallax_3_FD_88678 | JGI IMG/M metagenome (GOLD analysis project Ga0116230, IMG submission 88678) | Host-associated microbial communities from peat moss isolated from Minnesota, USA - S1T2_Fd - Sphagnum fallax MG | ecosystem: Host-associated > Plants > Peat moss > Unclassified | place...
AATATGAAGAAGATGAAAATAATATGTTTAACACTAGAACATCTATGGACATACATAAGGTAGGATATAAACGTGGTGATTGAAAGTTATCATGACAATTTGAAAGCAACTTTAAGAGTTGTTTAATCCCAGTTATCAAGCAAGCGGATGGATTGGTGCATCCACAAGCTTTTGGAGGATGTGTTGTTTCATTATTGGTACTAGAGCCTAGAAAAAAAACTTAGGCTTTCTTCCCAACAAGAAGCATGGGCAATTTATTATGAATGTTGTTTTTCATGCGTGAAAGATACCTGATGTTTCAATTACCCTCCCAACAGAGGTTAGGGAATGTGCTACAGTGAAATCAATGTCTCGCATAAATGTAACCTACAAAATACACAACCCCAAGTTGAAATGGGCCTATTGTGAGCACCTCCATTCACAAAAGGGTTTTATTTACAAACATAAGATAAAAGTCCTCTTCTTGCACTCCAACTTAGCGGAAGGGAAAATAACAAATATTGTGGCTTGTTGAAGGGAACTACACAAGGTGGGCTCAACAAAACATTGTGCCCCTCCCTGACATACCCAACCATGCATATTTTGGTTTCAACCCCATCCATGGATATACGATCTTCAAAAAGGATTGTGGATTTATAGAAGGACATAAGTGACCTCGTGCTTAACATTTTATCGAATGTTGTTTAAAATAGGTTGTTCGTAATAGGTTGTTAATGGAACGCTTATTTGCGGATTTGATGCAAGTGTTTGCTTAACAATGAACATTAATGGTTGAATTCATGTCCAACTTGTCCACCCCATATAGGCAATGAAATTCCAAGGAATTGACAATGGACATGAGATGGGGTTGAAATGAATTCAGGATTTTTTTGGTCGAGGAGATGGAGTTGAGAAGCTCAAGTAAAAAAGGATATTGAATATGGATGGTGCTATTGAACTCGCAATCGCATCCCAAATTTGTGTTACCCTTGGGTTTTGTGTTTTGATTTTAAGGTTTATCTACCATGTCCATGTTTTAGTAGGCCTTAGGTTTTACAGTCACATTCCAGTGGTTCAATGGGGTCTTTGTTCCTAGGTTTTGTGCTCAATTTTGAGTTTTGCACTTAGTTCTAAGGTGTAGATTCAAGGCTTTAATTGTAATTTTGAGTTTTGAATCGAAATGCAAGGTTTATGTTACTTGTTTTGAGTTTTGAATTCCTGGGTTCCAATTCCACTTCAAGTCTAAATCTTAAGTTTCATGTTTCAGATTTCTTGTGTTTATGTTTCACATTCCAACTTGGTAAGTTTTTTGGGTTTCATTTTCTAAGTTTTGAGTTCCTTGGTTTCAAGTTCCTAGGTTTCAAGTTTCTTCATTTCAAGGTCATTAGCTCCTTGGTTTTGAGTTTCTTTACATTGTAAAGTCGATGGTTTGTCTTAGGTTTCACGTTCAAATCGCATGGTTTATAGGTTTCAAGGCATAGGCTCATGGCTTGTAGGTCTCTAAGTTAGTGGACATAGTTTATAGATTTCGAAGTAAGGTCCCGTGTATTTCAATTCATTTTATGTTTCAATGTTGATTTAATGACCAACGTGCGATAATGTAATCAACAAGTTTCATTACTCATGTTCCTTAACCGCAAGTTTCAGTGTGTATGTTTTGATAATGTACAACTAAATTGGTCATTCTTGTTTCAATCCATATATTTCATGGAGCAAATTCACATGTTTTAAGTTTTTGTGTCTTAGTCTTGAAATTTATTCGATTTATTTTATTTTTTTCATTCTGAAAGTTTAATCTATGCAACGTATTATATGTATTTTTAAAACTTAATCGATGTTTCAATGAATTCAACTTCCATTTGTGTATGTTGGGATGGAATATGTTTCTGACGCGCCCCCAAGCTCCTTAATGGACTCAAATGTGAATCTAAACTGGAAACAACGGAAGAGCAAAGAGCCGGGGCATGCTCCTTGGCTCATAGCACTTTGGGGGGTAAAAGGGCGTGTTGGAACTCCGGGATGGGAATAGGAAGAGTGACAATCATCAACTACTCACACGGACCTGCAAAAATTGCCCATCACATCACACATTTCGCATTTAGGGAGCCACTTAGAAACCACATATGACTAGAATGGTTGCGCATGTGATACATGTATGGGAAAGCTCCAACAACTATTCCATTGCAAACTTCCTCACACACTTCCCCTTTAGCTAAGTTGCATCATGCAATATGTACCCCATGTGTTTCAAATCTTCGACTCACAATGGTACATCCCTTAATTTGATGCATGTTTGTTTATGCCATGCTCTTTTAAAAGCCAAAGGCATAAGAAAATCTTTGTTTCTAGCCATACCATTCTACACATAGAAAAGATGGAAGAAAAATAACCAACCAAAGTCAACTTACTTCATTGCTCACCCTTTCGAAAAACAATTTGTAAAAGGTTCACATTCAAAACATGCACGAATATATTCAAGAAAATAGTGTCACCCAAGCTATAGTAATTAATGTCAAAACATCACATAATCACATATTGGAGCGCCAAAACTTAGGCATTAAAATGTAGCTAGCATCCACCACCAACAAAACATACACATGATACATTCATTTCATCAAAACTTGGGGTTAGTAAAAACAAGGTTCTATGAATGTTGAAGCAAAAAACCTATAACTAGTAAATCTAAACCATAATTTCGCAACAGGAACTATAACTAGTTAACCTGTAACATTACCTCTGAAACATGACCTGTAAGTAGAAACCTATAGCATTGATTGAACCATTTGAAACATTGTTGAGACATATTCACAACATGCACTTTAGGTAAGAAAGCCTCTCAAAACAAAGGAGTGAGGTTAGGGTGTGGGTGGGCAGCGGGTGGGGGGGTTAGTGGGGGTTTGAAACATGAGCCCAAAAAGCTTGGCATATTTTGGTGGCCAAGTTTCGAACTTGAGTGCTGGCATGTGATAATCCATGCTGGGCTGCCTGGGCCTGAGCGACACATTTAAGATGCGTTGCTCAAGTAACATCAGGGCCTCCGGTGGCAAGCCACTACCCTTTTGCATCGAATTTATGACAAACCCTAACCTCAATGGCTAGGATCCTAGCAAAATCAACAGCCCAGAGTGATTTTTGTAATGCGAGGGGCGTCAGGGGTAACTTTCCAGGTGGCAAACTGGTGAAATTTCGCCAGACCTAAAAAACGCTGAATCAGGTACAATATTTGTTGTTCCCAAGTAGTTGTTCGTCATGTTTAATTTGAGCCCATCATTGACCAAAAAGGACCAAGAGAAAACACAAGCGCCCAGGAACTAACAGGTTAAAACAGAGTAGTGTTGTCCAGTTATGCCCTTTTGAAAGAACCTCTGACCCCAATTTTGACATTTAAAAAAGTTTTGATAGGTTCTTGGGGTGCGGTTTGAACTTGGTTCTTCAAATGTTTAAACCTGCGATTTAGGGTTTTTTTTCCCAAATTCAAGAAACTTGATGCTCAATTAAAAAAAGGATCTAATTCCATTTGCACACTAACACTCCTCAACGCTGAAAATCTTATAGGTAAAAAGTTTTCCAACAAAATCTAAGTTTCTCAACAGATTAAAATTGAACATGAACCTCTAAAATTCAACCCACTTGCTGACTTGTCAAAGAAATTCAATGCGCCAACCTTAAGAACTTGAATTTACTTTCAGGAATTTATTTTCAAAGTTCTAGTTCTGGTTCTAATTCTAACACAAGGCTAGTTCCATGATCCCATCCTGGTGTTGATTCCACCAAAAGAATGATGATGGGTAAAGTCCCAATCACTGAAACCTGAAACCTTGGGTTTCACACTTCAAATCAAAGAGCTTGTTAACACTGATATTTTCATGGAAATAAGATTTACCTACAAAAACCTACCTTAGCATTACAATCAGGATAGAGCATTCAAAACTAACTCATATGGATAACAAATTAATATTATTAAAAGAAGTTAATTAGGGAAATTGATAGCTGATGGTATTGCTTAAAAATGTCTCAAAAAATGTCAAATTTTAGTTATTGAGACATGTGTGTGAGAGGACCTTTTGTTAAAAAAGACCTTGGCCAGTTTGTTATGAAGAAGAAAAGGAAGAACTGGCCAACCTTTGGTTAGGAAGTCACTTGTCTCGAGTGTTAATTGCATCTGCATCTGACCATATGGCATTTTGGTGGATCACCAGTTGTTCCAAAGGCAATTCATGGGGGGGGTGGGGGGGGTGGGAAGACATATCAACCTAAACCCTCCCACCCACCGTAACTATGGCTAGATTGAATCTGTTATAATAGATTGAATTGTCTGGACTAAGAAGCATCCATGTGTAATCCAAAAAACGTATGCCCAATTTACTTGAATTGGGATTTTCCTCCCTCTGTTGTCAACAGAACACAGAGACTTTTTCCTTCCCAGTTTAGATTTGAAGTAGGTGGGGCGAGAGAGACAGAGGGAGGAAGAGATCCATACTTATCTGTATTATGTAAGTAGCAATTTAAGGAATGTGGAACTTGGGAGAAGGAATTCGTGCACTGTCTGCAAGGAAGAGCAAGCTCTAGCCTCTGACAGTTTAGCAAAATGTGACTAATTGTGTTCGAAAATAGCAAAAGGCGCGCTTATGACAGCTGCTAATTCACGTGCAGACAAAAACGTTCTGCAATTGTACTTATGTTGTACTCTAGGTCCCAACGTGTCCTCGAAGGTACATAGTCGTACGATAATTCTGAGAATGCTGCTCAGTCAACAAAGAGGACGGCTCACCAACTCATGATCGAAAATTTACTGGTTCTTCGGTTCTCATTTTTTCAAAGAATTAGAATCGATGGTTGTCTGATTCTGAAATGGTTTAAAAAACCAGAACCGACGATTCTTTATTATTTCAAATAACCACACAATTTTGAAAATTATTCGCAAATGAAACAGCAGTGCACCGAGCTGCACACCTTCTGTAGTCCAGTATGGTCTAATAAGATGGTCTTATTGACACCCAATTGAAAATCCAAGAGAAGACATCACCCTGGATATTCAATCAGGACAATGGAAAATCCAGTTCTTGAAAGGAGGATTCCAGATCCATTGAAGGGTAACCAGCTGAAATTGCTTACCTCCTTCTGTCAATTGACTATTAAATAGCCTTATCTAAAACTGAACAAGATGCTAAAGTGGGTGCAGGCAATAATTTCGGAACATATCAAGGGTTTGTCGGATTTAGAGCGCCTGCTACTGCTGGTCACCAAACAACGGCAGGATTTAAAAACCTGGCTAGATGCTCCTGTCGATGATTGCTAGTGTGGCTACACCACGTAAGTGATTAAAAAAATCCTGCTAGTAATCAGGTACTTGAAAAGCATACATTTAACTCCCTGATCTGAATTGCACATACTTAGTTGTAACCACCACTGATGGCAACCGTTCAAAACGGAAGCTTGTGGGTCAAGTGAATATTAAAGAACAATATCCCATGATCATTCTTCCAGCAGAGACCAGTTGTGGAGGGCCAGTTACTAGGAACACCTTCCAGAAAGACAAAATGGATCCTTCTACCTACGTTCTTGACTATCTAACATAGAAGGATCCTTTTTTGTCTTTGTAGTATTTAGCCAGTTATTTTCTGGATAATCACCTCTCTTTGGCCTTGGCACATGCACATCTAAGCCCCCTTGAAGCCCCTGCTTTTGCCCCTAAACAAGAAGACAAGGGCAAAAGTGGCACATCCTTTTTTGAGCACATTTTAGCAGTTTCAGCTGCTGCTGCAAGTTTAGGTAGGGATTATTTTTTAATTTTTTAAATTTATGAGGGGTAACTATTAGAACCCTCCCTTTTCTTTTTTTTCTTTTTTAAAAAATGATCATATTAGGGTTTTATTGTTTTACAAAATACTCAATTTTAGGGTTTAGTTTGTCTTTTGAGTTTTAGCATTTTGAGCTCTCTGATTTTTTGAGCTCTTAATGCTTTGTGCTCCTCTTATTTTATGAGTTCTGAGCTTGCAACAAGTTTTAATTATTCATATTTGAATTTCATAGGTGGTGTATTCAATGAATTCAATGACAATTGACAATGTGTTATTGAATTTTTTTTCTGATTGTGTTGAGGTTTTGAGAAATAATTGTCATCAGAAGTGGAGATTGGTTAATTGAAGAATTTATTTTTAGAGTTCAAAGTACCATTCATTTTGCATGTAATGTCTATTTTTTAAAAATTCAAATTCAATTTAAATACATACCAAAAATGTACATGCACAAAGATTGTAATTTTTTAAAGAAATAAAAAAAATTAACTAAAAACTCTAACCTTAACACATATTTTTATATTAAAAATATACTTCTATTTTACTTTATACAAAGACAAATTTAAGAAAGTTAAAACAGAAAATCACTTCAAAAACAACCTTAATGTGTACACATACACAAATTTTTTTAAAAAATCTAAAAGTTGATAAAAATAACTTCAATCTTAAATACATACCAGTGTAAGAAAAGTTGCTGGAGTCCAAATGATGGAAAACAAAAATGATTTTTTACATTCTGAAAAGTCTCAATTAGTATCTACACAGTTGATAATTTTTTTTGGTGTGGTAAAATTTTATAATAAAAACTTGTTTTTACCCTTGTTGTACTTTTTTTTAATCTGGGGAACAGTTGTAGCGGCTAGGGTAGAGGGGCCTATCATAGTACACTTAAGGTAGGGTTTCTCACCATTTTTGCATGAGGGGCCTCATTGTTTATGGTATCCAAAGAGTAGATGGAATCCTCTTTGTGTATCTATCGCACTGGAAAATCAGCAAAAAAATGGAGTAAAGGCGAGAAAATTATGACCCCCCCAAGTAGGGGTGGTGGTTTTTACATAAAATTCTCAATCGAACAACTCATAGCTTATTTCCAAAGCCTTCTTGAAAAATCCTTAAATATTACTCTGTTGCCAAGTTAGAGTTATAAGATGATTTGTAGAGCTTAAGATGGCAATTTCAGAGCAGTTAAATTGCTCAATTTGAACAAAACAAATTGAGAAAGTTATGCATTAATGAAGCAGGAGGCAGCAAAATGAAGAAAAAATGAAAAAAGTGTGTTTTGCAATTCAAAAAAACATATTTCAAAAACTGCTCTTTTCTGGCTGCTCCCTTGGCTTTGCATCTCAAAGATGATTTGTAAAGCTTGAGAAGGCGCTGGTACAACATTTTAAATCACTCAAAATGAAGAAAATTTGAGAAAGATTTGCCAAAGTTTTCGATGATAAGGTAGTGTTTGGTGATGGGCCAGTTTACCCTACTGCAGCCTAGGCTGTGAGCCGCAGCCGTGAGGCTCCACATTCAGCAAGGGACAAAGGGGGAGGTTGCTACTGTAGCCCCCCATTTACCCCTTTAAGCTGTGCATGTGCCCAGCCTTTCTGGCTGCATCGCACAACCCTTAGAAAAAGCACTGATACCAATCGCCACCCCAAGTTGTCTGGTGTAGTAGTACTCAGGGAACATCTAAGTCACAAATGCTTGTCAGAAACCAAATATAGGATAGGGATTTGACTCGTAATTTCACGTACCTACCTCAGCTCAGGGTTAACATAACGGTTCGCAGTTACGGTAACATAATGGTGGAGCTCAAAAACTGGTTAACATAACGGTTCGAAGTTACACTCTCCCCCCGCCTGCCTGCTTGTCTACTCCCGAGTTCCGCCTAGTCCCGAGTCTCGACGTCGTGCACTCGTCGTCCGCTTGCGCGCGGACGCATTCCGGAGAAATTTCTCGTACCCACATTTTGTTCCGGGCAGCTTCCCGCATCAATCAATCGAGTTCCACTACCTATAAATACATCCGGTACGCGAGATCGACATCAACAGATTGATCCATTCATTCTCTCTTCGCACGTTGCACCGCAGTTCCAATTCTATCGCATTGAGGCAAATGATTCTAGACACTACTAGCTTACTTCTTCTTTGGACATCGTTGTGAGCATTTACTGACACGCGGGGCGGGCCGGACCACTTTCTTGATCAGGTAGCTGAGTTCGTGAACTTGCAGGTCGTACAACACCTAGCTCCGCTAGCTAGCTAGACGTTATTGCAGCATCAACTCTTCTGTACAACGACAGATTGGTCGAGTTTTTCATTCCGTACTACAGTTGCGAGAGTTGTTTCTGTGTAGATGAATTAAGGATTGGTTTCTGTGCTAGTCGAGTGAAATTTTGTGCCCGCCGGCTCACGTAGATCATCATGTGTTACTAATCGGTTTGAATGGGGATTCGGATTGCAGAGCAAAAGCTGCGTAATCAACGATCATGAGGCGATCCAAATATTCAATCTTGCTACTCTTACTATTGTGTGCTGCTCTTGCACACAAGAGCATTATTCAGGATGTGGCTGCGGGAGGTCTGGTGTACAACTACTACGCGAAGTCGTGCCCAAGGGCCGAGAAGATCATCCACGACATGGTTGACAAGTTGTACTACAAGAAGGGCAACACTGCGGTGTCGTTCGTCCGTTATGTATTCCACGACTGCTTTAATGTAAGTTTTGCAAGAATTCTGCTAACTATAATCGATGTGGTTGCGAAGATCTCTTGTTCAGATCTGCGAATCACGCGGTGGTCACAATGCAACTTCTTGTATGTGCTGCTGCTGCTGCTTCACTAGGGTATTAGTGTTGAGCAATGTGATTTGGAATCTGGATAACAATGCAGGGATGTGATGCATCGTTCTTGCTGGACTCCACGGCCAATAGCCCGGCAGAGAAAGAATCGCACTCTCAGACAGGCATGCGGAACTTCAAGTGGTTCGACCAAATCAAGGCTGCAGTGGAGAAGGAATGCCCGGGTGTCGTGTCGTGCGCGGACATCATCGCTCTGGCTGGCAGCGACAGCATCGCTCAGGTGCCGGACTGATCCCCTAATCCTAACTTGATGGTTCAGCGAAGAACCTCCATCAAACCACTGAGAATTCTTAAAGCCAGGGCTACAGTAATTGGTGCTGTGTATCTCTGAGGGTCCATGTCTACGTACAACCCAATAGAACTTTTGTTTCATTCTAGCTGCAGCTTCTGCTAGTTTACGCTATTTCAGACTCGAATTCAGAGCATGGGAAAGACTGAAATCAGACCAAATCTTTGAAGAACATTTACACCTTCAAGTTTCAGAATAGCCTATGATTCTATACTTCAATTGTGAAAAATCAAAATTTTGTCCTTAACCTCAAGGTTTCTACATGGCTGACAACTTGGGTCAAACTCCTAGCGCATTCATGAGGTGTGATTACAATATTGCTCCCAGTGGATTCGACCTTGCTAGTAACGCAACAAGTATCAGATCCCTGTTAGAACTCTTCTACAGAGACTGATTTGGGTACGGTGGCAAGCTGATTGCAGTTGGGAGGACCTCGTGTGGCATTGAAGACCGGGCGAAGAGACTCGATAGTGAGTCTGAAGAAATCCGCAGATGATGGCATCCCCACTCCCCAGACTGACGTTACTAGTCTGTTGGCCTACTTCAAAAAGATTGGTCTCAACACTGCTCAAACCGTTGCCCTTCTTGGTAACGCCCAAGTGTCCCCACTGCTTCTTTGATGTCAAGTCGATGATAAAATCTTATTAATTGGGATCCAGCTGCTGCTGATCACCCAGCTTGATCTAGTCTAGCTGATCCAGGACTAGTGATCTTCTTTAAGAAGCTATGCTTAACACACACTACAAGCGAATGTGGTTTTTCTCACCGAAGAAGCTTTGGCTCATGACACTTGTAAGATAAACTTTGTCGTTCCAACCATTAGAATGTACAATATGTGACCATGTTTATTGCAGAATATACTACATCAAAATGACAATTTGAAATTCTAGGTGATGGCACATAATAGATGAAATCACAAAGTTTATTTGACACATGTGACATGTGTCATGAGCCATGGCCTTTTGTGTGAGAATAACCACATTCTCTTATAGGGACAGTCTTCTCACCACAATTTACAACTTGTGTTGGTCTGATCAGGTGTGCACACGGTTGGAAGAGCCCATTGTGAGAGTTTTGGGGAGAGGCTGTACCCGAAGCTGGATCCAATCATGGATCCAGTTTATGGTGCCATGTTGAGGAAGAGATGTCCAGGACCCATCCCCAATCCCCATGTGAGTGTACACTTCACCTACATGAGGAACGACCCTGGCACGCCTATGCTCTTTGACAACCACTACTATGTCAACCTTATTAACAGGCAAGGACTCATGCACGTTGATCAGGAGCTTTACAATGATGCCAGAACAAGGAAGTACGTGTTGCTGTATGCCAAGGACCAAAACCAGTGGCATGCTGACTTCACTCAAGCTTTCCAGATCTTGAGTGAGTACAAACCACTTACTGGCTCCCAGGGTCAAATCCGTAAGCAATGCTCTTACATCAACTAGCCAACTGCTGATCAACATCCACCGTGACCAACCATATGTGATAGATGTTTACTCCTTTATAATAAAGGAACTGAAGCTCATGGGTGAATTTCCAAATCTAGAATATTGCATCTACTCCAGAGAGAAGAAATAATAAGCTCCAATAAAGAGTCCAGTTGATCATGTCATTTAAGACTGGTCTCTGAAATTGTCTCCAAGTTCAAAGCTTTTATAAATAGCATCCTCAAGTTGTTTGGAAACGTTTTTAGTCACAGATTTTCTACAATACTGTACTCCCTCCCTCTTTGCTAGCAGCAAGGAGATTTGATGTTCATTGAAAACTTTTGCATGATAACAACATTAATGGTGCATTTTCAATCTAAAGATGATGAAGTGAGGAGGCTTGGCAGCAAGTTGATGCTTTTTTTTGTCAATCTGACAATTTTCTCTACATTTAAGTATTGATGATTACCTTGAACTTTGCTTAATATCCAAATAGGAATCAAAATATATAATATATGCTCACAGTTGTAATCCTTTTGCCATGCTTGCATCCTGAGTGGAAATTGAATCTCTCTTGGGTGGATTCATCATTAGATTGAAACACCTGATCTTGCTGAAGGTCAAACTGTGACACCTGATCCAATATCCCCATCATGAAATTAGGGTAATCCAAAACTTTCTGAAACATTATGTTCCACACCTATGACAGAGACAAGTTTCAAAAGGTATCATCACAATCCTTTACTACTCTCTTTTGTCTTCTAACATGCAATTATACTTCAGAGACAGCTAGATTAATCCTAGCTTCTGACTGACCCACAAACACAAAGAGGGTTGGGAATAACCATACCTATCCTGGAAGCTACATGAAACTCAAAGTCTGTTCAATGATAGGAAGAATTTGGTCGGAGTGAAAAACTGAAAACTGCTGAAGACCTCTGTCCATAGAAAGGATAACAGTTACTTACTGAGGGTTTGACATACTTTTGACATAATCATGTCATCCATCAACAACTGGGTTTATCATTGATCTGGTTGGTATCACATTTCATTCAAGGCTGAAGCCAAACCAACTACTTGAACAAATGAACCACTTGAACACTGCAAATGACATTTCTGTGATTGCCTAATCAATGCATATTTTGGCATTTGCAAAACGAACACGAGGTTTGCCAATGAAGAGCTCTGCATTAACAAACTTCTCCCCTCAAAATAATGTCCCTTCACTCAAACACATGCTGCAGACTTTAAACATGAGAAGATTTCTGCATTCACACCCCATTCCCCCACAGATGAATCATGAATTGTTCTGTGTGCCAATTCTTACAGAACATTCCAAGTGCAGACAATTGCAACATTCTTGCGATCCATGGTGGTGTCTTTCAGTCAGTCCAGAGTTCAAGGAGGATACTGATATGTGCAATTCAAAACTTCATATCCGTTGGAAGCCACTGATCTCTTCACTAGAGGGAGGATGAAAACCAGAATTTTGTGACAAACACAAACTTGCTGGTCTGGAGGAGGCAACATTACTCAGACAAACACAGCAAGCAAGCTTGTGATTTACTTGGGTGTGCAAGAACACCCACAGACTGACCTCCCATTACAATCTGAACTAATCAGCGCTACAGTACAATCCTTAGACCCCACCAATGTGTTTTCACTGGCTTTTCTAGAGGGTGCTAAGGGCAAACCACACTGTACTACAATATAAACTCTATGGGTGTCACATCTCTAGCAAGCATCGGAGTGTCACATCCAGCTCTTGATAAAGACATGTTACTTCCTGTCCTGCTCAAGAGTACTCTACCCTAATAGAATTAGTGTAACTCTTGATGCAATGAAAATCTTGGGAAGACTGAGGACACTAGCTCCTTGGCCGTCATCTTGCATGACATTACAGCTGCAGCAATGTTGGGTTCCTGATTGATCCTCTGGGCCCCCTCCTCAATATGTAGAAGCAGAGGTACTTGTTGCCTTTCTTATCACAAAAGGAAAAACTGCTGTGAATTTGCAGAGCTCTTTCTATAATTCACAGGAAGCCTTGATCTGTCAACCTCTTCATAGATGTTGAGCTTTCCTGCTCCAGTTCATTCCAACATACCAACAAAAAAGATCAGGAATTGAGGCTTTGTACCAATTCATTACATCAGTCGTCAGCGGTGGTTAACTCTTCAAAGCCCAATAAAAGTGAGCACATGTAAGCTGCTGCAAGTATGGACACCCAGCTCTCTAATAGAAAGGAGTTAGGATTGTGTGGCCTCCTCCTACCCTATTCAGATCCAACACAGATTGTGGCTGGAAATTTGGGGGTGAATTCATGATAACATTACCCACCTTGTGCTCATAGTTATTTCCATTGTTGTCCAGCTTGTATTCTGAGGTTCCATCAAAATGGCCCTGACCTTCCCATGGTATGCGAGGGATGCCACAGACAGTCCACCACACCATGATCACCTTGTCTGATGGCTGCCAAACTGACTTAACATTTAAGTGTTAAATTATGTACATTTATTATGATATATTTCCAAAAGTACATTCACGCCTATTAATATTGGCCTTACTTACCCAACTTACTTATTAAAAATTAATCGAACCCCATTTATTCAACCTACGGAACCAACCAATTGTTCTTTAAACATATTATCTACCCATGCCTTACGATGACGCCTTATTCATTTAAAACCTTATCATGGTCCATAACAATTTTTTGTTGTATCAACATTGCAAATATAATTGCCACCTCTAGATTATCAGTGATAAGTGGTTGATGTCGTTGTAACATTGTGCTAGCTTCTACAATCAAAATTCTCTCATCGCAATCAGTCTTTGTTAGGCATGTTACAAATCTGGTATCACTTTCTTTACATGCCATTTTCCTATCTTGTTCTCAATTATTACTTTCAATTTTTCATGTTCTTATTTTAAATAGTGTGTGTTTTGTTCTTGCTCTCAACTACTATGAATTATTGTTATTTTTGCTCTCATTCATTATGAATCACTCTTGTTATGTGTTCTTACTCACATTTGAACGTTTATTGTCATTGAGTATTCAACAGAAAAGAAACATGTTTCCTTTACCATTTGTTGGGCCATGCCCCCACCTAATATAAGGTCCCTCGTGGTTCTTGGCATCATTTTTGCTTTTGAAGAGTTTTGCATTAACCTGTCAATTTTAGACCATTAGAATCAATTTTTTGGGAAGTGTTTACACTTGTGAGGGGGTTTAAAGTTTGTTGACCACATGGTTGAACTAAACCACATGTTTGACATTGTCTAAATTAGATGAATCTTGAAAATATGGATGAAAATTCACAACATAGATGACATTAATCGCATGGAAGGAACTATGATCATTTGGATGACACTAGCAATTGCATTTCAAGAACCAACAAAAGCTCACAAAGTAGGGCCTTAGTATAACAACAAAAAACACTATGAAATCCAACAACCTATAATGATGGCTATGGCAAATGTCATTGTCACACAAGTATGCAATCTCACTATACTATTGAAGTTGCTTTGGCATCTTTCAAAGATTGTGCCACAATCTCGTTCGCTTCCTAATTCCCTATTTACTAATTAATTATTTAAATTAAACTGATTTATTCAAAAAATAATTCAAATTTTTATTTTAAATGATTAAATCACATATATAATTATCAAATAATTACTAATTTAGTTGTAAATTTTACAAAATTAAAAATAAACACAAAAAATGTGGGATTTTTTTTTTCTAGTTACAACTCAATTTGCAACTAATGTGAAACTAAACTATTTAACCACTAAGTTTTGTCCTTGAATTTCATCTAACAAATTATATTAAAAAATGTCTTTCTTGTGTGCTCACATCAAAATACATGTGTCAATTTGAGATGAATTCAAAAAACTTATCCCTAAATATTTACACCTACCTTTTTTTATCCTTTTTACCTATTTGCCTAGTACTTGGATTTTTACCTACTTACCTACCTAAACAAATAAATAACAAGTCCTACTTTTTAATCTACCTTCTTAGGTAGGTAAGTAGGTATGTAATGTAGGTAGGTAGATATGTAGCCTAAGTATGTAGGTATGTCTTATAGACCTAGGCTACATACCTACTTTGGTAGGACCCACCTACCTCTCTACTTATGCCTATGTGTTGACTGACCTAACTACCCAAATTTAGATTTTTATTTTATATTTTTTCAAAATTCAATTAGTATGCCACATGGCAATTTTTTATCATGCCACTATATAAGTTACATCCATTAGAACTCATGCAACTTCTCTAATAGCACTCACAACTATAAAAACACTTTAAGTTATAATGAGTTGCGAATAGTCATTGCAACTCAAAAACCTAATTACAAGGTTAGTTGCAAATTGCCCAGGTTTTTCACAATGATCGTACCTTAGTGTAATTGAATGGACTTGATTACATGTGTTTTTATAACTATTAAAATAATAGAGTAGGACCTTGATGTTGAAGCCTAAATTTAAAGTTTATATTGTGATAATACATAATAATATCCCTAGATCTTGCATTTTGTGCATTAATGTTCATGTATTAAGTTACATGTGTTTCTAAAACTACTAAGATAATATTATAGGACCTTGATGTTGAAGCCTAAGTTTAAAAGTTTCTATTGTGATAATACGTAATAATATCCCCAAATCTTGCATTTTTTGTATTAATGTTCATGCATTTAAATCTATTTTTTTGATCTTCAGGACTTTTTTATGGAAACATTGAGGTCAATGGTAGAACCACATCTAAAATTGGGTGACAAACATGATTTTACATTTTTGAATAAGTGTTTATAAATTTTGTTTGTGATTCTATACCCCTACTCATACCTTGGTCTCTAGGTTTTCTCCCATTGATGAATTTGGAATGAGGATGTTGCCAACTTTGCAATGTTTTTTAAATAGTTGAAGACCATGTGTCAAGGTGAACCTTTTGTAAAGACTTTGGTGTGAGGTGGAATGACATGCAAACAAATCATAATGTTTGAAAATTCTTAATTTCTATTGGTTAAACAATGTAGTTTTTTCATGGAAAAGCAAACCATGTCAATGTTTGTGCATATGCTGAGGGAAACAATTAACTACTTCAAACATTCAACATTATGATTTATAAATATCACAAATAAACATGGTAGATGTATGTGTTATGATTATGGATTTGTATTTTGCATTATTTCCAACACACATGTTCAATCCATTTTGGGAAATTAATAAGGATTATATGTGAACTTTGTTGTGGAAATATGCAATTTCCTATTACTTTCAACTTGAGAAACACTTCATGGAAAGTCAAAAGATTAACATAAATTAGTTTGAAAATTGTGCACAACACAAGACGCTAAGTTTCTAGGTGTTTAATAATCATGGGTCCCAAATTATATGATCAATAATTATCTACGAGGGTGAAAGCACAATCAAGTATGTACACAAAAAGGACTCTGATAATCATATTTTTACACATAAATACAAGAAAATGGAGTTGAAACCTTTTCGATCATTGTCAAACCATCATCATGCTAAATATTGAATTTATAAAATATTGTATACAAAGTTTGAAAAACTTTAATGTACTAAAAGTAGGTCAAAAGTATGTTTGAAATTGATTAATGGAATGATGGACTATGTTTTAAAATATTTTTTCATTAAAGGATTAATATATTATTACTTTTACCCAAGAAGTTGAAAGTGGATAAGTAAAATTTTAATTGTCATCAACCAAGAAAGTTAAAAAATCCAATATTTCATATATTTGAAGTTTATTTTGTTTCTTTGGACAACCAAAAAAATTAAAATATATTTATTTACATTTTTAAAATTTTTATTTAAATCTGCTTAAACATGTAAATTTTCAATATCATTAACATAAATTCAAAGACATGTTCATATTGATCATTAAAATAAATAATATTTATAGGTTTCATATGTTAAAGCTTAGTTTAAATTATTAAGTTTATGATTATGTGTATTTTAGGTATGCATGCCACAAAAGATCAAATCATTTTTTAGATCCACTCCACGGCAATAACCACTACAGTTAATGAAATGTTTTTAAGTTTGCAAAAAAAATTATACATGTTTGTTTGTGTTTAAAGACCATATTTGTCTTAAAAGGGGAAAATTTTGTTTTTACATTTTTCACTTTGCAATGTATATTGATTTTCCTTTTGCTTGGTGATTAAAACAATTAACATGAAATTGGACCAAAACATAATTGTCATTAAGATAAATCATGTGTGAGTGCTTGCTCCCTCATACACGTTTCTCCATGGAAATGGACATACCAATATTTGAAGGAAGAGCAGGGTGTCACAACTTTACATTTGGGCTCATGACCAAGGCAAAGGCTTGCAAAGGTGAAGGCCAAGAGTGAAGCTTCATAATCACATTTCATGCTTTAGGAATGTAGGAGAATGTGAGGGACTGAACCCCCACACTCCCAAGTGAGTTCCCACTTTGGGAATTAGAATCACGATGGACTCTTGAGTTTTTAGAAAGAAATTTTAGGGGTCAAAATTCATTAGATTAAAAAAATTCCTTATACCATTGGAAATTTCTTAGAACGTAAATGTTTCAAATGGACTAACATGACCCATTTGGGTACTTAAAACATAAATTATGGCCAAAAGAAATGTCAAAAGTCAGGAATTACCCTATCCAATATTGTAACTATTTTTTCATCTCATTTAAATATTGGATAAAATATCCATCAATAATCATTAATAGAATAACCATTAATAGTCATTAATAGAATAACCACCAATAACTATTAATATAATAACCACCAATAGCCATTAATAAAATAACTACTAATGGCCATTAATATAATAGCCATCAATAATTATTAATAAAATAACCACTAATAAGCATTAATGGGCACCAATAAAATAGGTATTAATAACCATTAATAACCACCAATAGCCTTAATAAAACCAATAGTCATATATTAGAATTGCTTAAGATTGCCAAAAATATTCTAAGGTGAAATAATTTATAATAGACAAAAATAATTTGAAGTGAAATAGCCTATAATAACCTAAAATTACCAACAATAAGGTGAAATAACCTTCAATAGCAAAAGAAATTTATAATAGTTAAAAATAGCTTCAATTGATAATTTACAATAACCAAAAATAACAGAGAACAACCAAAAAAACTTATAATAGCCGAAAATAACCTAAGTTGAAACAAGTTAAAATAACAAAAATAACTTAAAATAACCAAAAGTATCCTAGGGTGAAATAACAAAAAATAACCAAAAATAATTGAAAATAACCATAAATAATCGTAAAATAATGTAGGGTGAAATAATTTAAATTAATGAAAAATAGTCATATAATAATTGAAAGTAGCATAGCATAGGTAATATTATTATATTAACAAAAATCTTATCCATTTATTAAATTTTGTTTTTCAAAAGAATGGTCATTGAAATGTAATTGAATAATGATATTCAACTTTTTTTTTGTTCAAATGATTTTAAACTTTCAAAAGGAAATAAATGTGATCATATACATTATTGAATTTTTTTTGAAAGTAAACTCGAATCATTTCATTTGAACAAAATCTCACTAAGATATGAATTTTCAAAGTTTATGTTTTTGTAATGTTTAAAATGAAGTATTTGATAAATAAAATGTCATGTAACATAGTAACACAACAAGTGGGGTGGTTTGATGGTAAGGGTGTTTGTCTCCATTCCAAAAATCAAGGGATCAAATCTCATGAGTGGTGTTAAGTGTAGTCAACAATGGTATGTTGACCAAATATTTTCTTACCTAACTCCTAAAATAGGTGCCTAGGTTGATTATGTGGCCTACCTACCTAAGCTAGGTTAAAAACCTAGCCTAGGTAGTGACACATGTCAATAAATCATAGGTTTAAAAAATCATGAAATTATCAATAATATTATCAATAATATTAT
>Ga0116230_10002338_pt1 | contig 18264 bp, 8 predicted proteins | sample S1TSphfallax_3_FD_88678 | JGI IMG/M metagenome (GOLD analysis project Ga0116230, IMG submission 88678) | Host-associated microbial communities from peat moss isolated from Minnesota, USA - S1T2_Fd - Sphagnum fallax MG | ecosystem: Host-associated > Plants > Peat moss > Unclassified | place: USA...
ATGGGCTTGTATTCCCAATATATCAATAAATCCCATCTAATTTTACACCCCTTTTCCCTTCTCTACAACATAAAAAAGGATAATGCACTTTTAAAGGTTTACTAGGTCCTAAACTAATTAAGCGTTACATCAACTAAAATAAAGAAGTATTTTATGCCTAGAATTATCACAAAAGCTAATTCAACTATTAATAATCACTACTTGAAGGTTTATAAGCATTCAAATCATTAAAACTAAGGACATTTAAGGAACTAAAGCTTAATTATTTGTTGAGCTATAATCCATGGCTCACAAAGTGCTTTTAAGAGGAAGAACAAAGTTGAGGAAGGAGGAGCCTTAGGCTTAGGAGTGAAGAGGGAACATGAGAACACAAATTTGAAGCACAAAAAATGATGAAGGGCAGAGTGGAACCATTTGCAATGCTAATAGTGGTACAAGTAGTTAGACAGATTGCAATAGTACCATAGATGACATTTCCATAGGAGTATAGTCGAAGGAGTAAATGCAAGAGATACCAGAAATGACATCGCCATAAGAGAGACAATTAAGGGAACATAGCTAGGGAGTTAAGAGGGAACATGACATAAGGTTTCCAAAGGGTGAAAAGCATTTGCACTTTGAAAGGGATGTATGTGAGGAGACCACTATAAGTCCAAAACATTTTCAACGCTTACAATAGCATTTGCAACATCAAGAATAACAAACACAAGAAGATTTATAGGCTATTGAACTGTAGATGGAAAGAGTGATGACACAACTTGCTTTTGAAGAGTTTAGATTAGTAGAATTACATGTACAACCTAGTAGGCTAGAATCTACATAAGGACTCCCATTTGAATTTGAATTAGGGAGCAGAATGGTATAGGAGTTGGGATCATCTAGAAAAGGATTTGGAGGTCCTATAACATAGACAAGTACACCAAAGTTTGTGGAGGAGGTAGCTGCAGAAGTAATGAAAATTGATAAGGTAGCTAAATTATTTTAAACCATGGCAACTGTGAGTTTGAATATGGGGAATTTGACTTTAGAGGTAAGCACTCTGAAAAATAGATTAATTATAAGGGAGAAGGAGAAGGTAATGTTACAAGAAGAATTGGATAAGGAGAAAGTTTTTAGAAGGGGTATAAACATAATGTAGAATTTTTAAAGAAGAATAGGGCATAGGCTAAGCAGAAAAATAAAGTAATCATTACAAAATTGTAGGATGAAAATGGGAAGCTTAGGGGTAACATAGCATGGTTGAAGTCGCATGATGAAGAATTGTAGGATTTAAGGCAGAATGTTGAAATTTGGGAAACCACAAAGAAGAAATGGATAGAAACATTGTTTTTTCATAAGAAACAACAAAAGGTTTTGGATAATCAGGAGAAAGAATTGATTAAAGAAAAGAAGGAGAAGGATTTTCAAGGACTCTCAAGTTGGAGTCCTGAAACTCCCTAAATTGGGTTTAGGCACATAAAATATTCTAAGTTCGGGCCATGGTGAATCTTGTGAGTTCGTGTTTGCCCATGGTTCGTCCATGCACCAAAAGTGCTCCAACTATGCATTAATCAATTTGTTGTTTGATTTGTGTAGGTCTGTGTGAGTAATTGACTTGCTTATCACTCTTCTTAGTCCCCATCCTAGAGCTCCAACATGCCCTTCTACCCCCAAAGTGCTGTGAATTAGGGAACGTGCCCCAAATTTTTATCCTTCTATTGTTTTCACCTTTTGGACTCACAATTGAGTACATCAAGGAGTTTGGGGGTGCATCATTACATGACCTTAGACAACGGGGTTAGGAAGAAAAGAACTAGAGGGAATTCAGGATCATGAAAAGGTGGAGGTTATTCCAGCACTAGAAGAAGAGATATCCAAGATATATCATTTGGAAATAGAATCACAAATTGAATTAGTGGGGGAGGAAATTGGAATTATAGAGCAAAACGGAAATATAAAACCACTAGATTTTATGTAAATTGGGATTATAACATTGTAGTAAAGGAAATAGATGTTTAAAATGATATACAATACTCTCATTTCATTTTTGTCATTTTATATGGATTTGGGGGATGGAATCTAAAATACAAAAGTGATAATGTTAAGGGGGTAGGATGAGTATGTGATTTTGGATGAACAAGGCAATTAGGATAAGGATTGATAAGGGAATTTTGTTAGTTTGAATTTTGAATTTCTTAATGTTTGGATCATGATCATTTGATTTGGGATAGTTCAAAAGGGCAGAGTTCTAGAGAATAAGAGAGAGAGGAGAAAATATGACATGGAGTTTTAAAACAGAATAGGAGGAGCTAGAAGTACTTGCAATAGAAAACCACAGAATTTGTTTTGATATAACACATATTTTAAGTGTTGTTTTGGGATTTTTTTCAACAAAACATGGGATTATGCTATAACTTGGATTCATATTTTCAATAATATAGAGAAACACAAACTTCTATAGTGAATTATATTTTCATCTTTTGTGTGAATTTTTTTAAGTGTTAAGTTTGTTGAAACTTAAGACAAAAACAATGATTATATGCATGTGAAATGCAAATATGTTGTTACAATAGTGTGAAATATTCTGCAAGAATTTAAATTTCACTTCTACCATAAACCTAGTGGTTAAATCTAGTGGTTACACATAATGATTAAACCTTGGTTAAGCCTTGGTTAAACCTTGGTAAACTTTGACTAAATTTAATGGTTAAATCTAATGGTTAAACTTTGACTAAACCTAATGGCTAAATTTAGTGGCTAAACATAATGACTAAACTTAAACCTTGGCTAAATATAATGGCCAAACTTAGCCTAAACCTAGTGGCTAAATCTTATGGTTAAACATAATGATCAAACCTTGGTTAAACATAGGCTAAATTTAGTGGCTAAACATAATAATTGAAATTTGGTTAAACATAATGGCTAAAGATAGATTAAATCTAATGGTTAAACATAATGGTTAAATTTAAGTTAAACATAATGGTTAAATTTAAGTTAATCTTAATGGGTAAATATAATGATTTAACATAATGGTTAAACCTAATTTATACCTAATGGTTATACCTTGTGCCTAAACTTAGGTTATATCTAGTAGCCAAATCTAATGGTTCAACTTAAGTTAAACCTAATGCCGAATATAGTGTCTAAGCATAGTGGCTAAACCTAGTGGTTAAATTTAAGTTAAAACTAATTGTTAAAATTTGGGTAAATTTAATGGTTAAATCTAATGCCTAAACATAATGTTTAAATCTAATGGCTACACCTAATGGTTACATCTAATGGTTAAGCTTAAGTAGGTAAGTGGGTGGTTACGACATAGGTAATATGCATGTAAGTGAGTAGGTAAGTAGGTAGGTGAGAAGGTTTAAATAGATAGGTAGGTAGTTGGTAGGTAAGTAGTAGGTAGGTAGGTGGGTTGGTGGGTAATAGGTAGGTTAGTAGCCATCTAAATAAATAGGTGAGTGAGTAGACTATAAGAGGTATATACATAGGGTAGTATACCATGTCACATTTGATTAAAAATCATTGGTCATTTTGGCCAAATGTTCCACTTGACTAAAAATCATTAGTCATTTTGTTTCAAAGTCATTGGCCATCTTGATTAAATGTTCCATTTAATTAAAGATCATTGGTCATTTTGACAAAATGTTCAATTTGACTAAAAACCATTGGTCATTTTGACTAAAGATCATTGGCCATCTCAATTTGTTCAATTTGATTAAAGACCATTAGTCATTTTGACTAAGGTTGTACAACTTGACTATATGCATCTAGTCAAATGAACCATTATAATAAAAAAAATTGATTAGTTAAACAATACATGTGTCATTCAAGCCCTTAACCTTTAGTCAAAATGTACATGTCCATTAGTTAAAATGACAAATTAGTCAACTTGAACCTCTTAAATAACCATGATTTGTAGTAGTGAAAGTAATAATGTCAAAGCATCATAGCTAAAACATTCACCTTGAATGCATTATAAGTTATGAAATTTGGTTGCATCTCCTTTTGAACACACAATTTGTTCACATATGTGTTTGACACTAGTGATAACAATATTACTAACAACACAAATTGTTTCACCATGTGGCCCATAAACATCATAGGTGCACGTACAATCTTGATGAAATATCCTAGTTAGCATGGAATTGTATCCATTCTTTAATTCTACCATTTGCACATGATAATTACAACAACAAGAATTAAATCCTTTAATTTTTTTATACACCATGGTTTTAACCTCTCAAAGGCTCGTAGCCTTATTTGCATGTTTTGAGCTTACTCCATACACATGTTATAAAATGTAAGCCACACAAGCCCATGGACACAAATATATATTAAATAGTTCTTGGAAATTTACACCTAATTAAAAATATGATCATTGAAGGAACAATCTTAAGACAAAGGAAGCTTGAAATAATGGTGCACGTAGACACATGCACATACATATTAATCCCCTATATGCATATATAATAGCAACATCATTCAAACATCAACCTTCAACTTGATGAACTTGAACAACATGTATGTAACACAATAAGAAAAGAATAAGGTTTAGGTCATATGAACATAGTGCATGTAACACAATGTTAGGAAAGAGAAAGGTTCAGGAACTTGGTTAACATGTAAGGCACATCAAGAAAAAAAATTTAATTAGGAACATTACACCTTTATTCTTGGACAAGATTTGACCAAGGAATGCACATAAGTTCATATGAACTATGAATGAAATAAGGAAAGGAAAGTCAACAAGGAAAAATCTACAAGGAATGGGCATGTTCCTTACATCAATTTGTTCAAGAATAATGGATCCAACATCCAACATAAGAGGAAAAATACTTGAAAATGCAAGAACCACAAAAGAAACATTAGGACATCAATACAACTTGAACAAGTATAGGATGTATGGTACCTGTCTCTAAAGGAAACTTTAAATTCATGATGCCACAAAACTAGTAATGATAGGAAATTCATGGTAATGGAAGGTTCAAACTTGAAGTACAATGTAAAAAACCTTGCAATGGTAGGAAATTTGTTCAATAAAATTTCAAAAAACGTGTAATATAATTGGAAGCATCTATCCTAACATACAAATATCAGGAAACACAATAGAAGAACATACCTGACACTTTAGAAGAAGGGGGTTGCATGTGACTCCCAAGATTTATGAGTAAGACTCCTCCTTCCAACATCCTTCATACTAGAACTCACTTGAGTGTTGTCAATCCAAAACTTCACAATTGCAATGTTGTAAACCTCAAGGGACAAAAAATCCTTCCTTTTAGCTTTCCCACAGAAAGCCCAAAGAACCTTGTCAATGCAAGATTCTAAAGACAACCTCCTTTCCATCCCTTATTTGAAATTTCTTTGATGAATACCAATAAAAAAATTGATTTAGCGAATGCTAATAATGGATTTAGATGCCACCATAGGAATGATGACATTCCAAGCCTATTGGACATCTTTAAAATGGTTACCTTTAACAAATTGCCATCCTTTTGACAAGCTGTGTATCGCATTCTATGCATTCTTCAAATCAACAAAATTTGGTAGTACATCTTGTTAGATTGTGTTGTTTAAGATCTTTCCAAACAACATCTTCTGGTATTTTACACTTCTTGTTGCAGTTTGATGGAACCATTCCATTGCAAATCTTTTTGCACATATGGATGTTGACCTTTTTAGGTCAACATCCATACCTAATCTCACATACCTAGTGTCTTCAAAAATAGGTTCACTAACAATGGCCACAACACTATGTATTGTAATCTTTTGTCGTTGCCTACACCTCCTTTGCCTTTTGTTTTGTTTTGATTTTTTGGTAGTTTCAATTTTTTTCCAAGCATGAGTAGCTTCACCATCTTGTGGTTTGGCAGTGTGCACCATGTTTATGAACCCCTAGAAAATTAACCTATTGAACTTGGTAGTCAACTTGTATGGATTATAATGGAATGTAACACTACACAAGATAGAAATTATGTAATTAAGAGCACTAGGCATATGTAACATACTAGATTCAAAGGTGATGAATTGGCAAGTAGAACACAAAGTTTGATGTAATTGAAATAGTGGGCAAATCATAACAAATTTCATTATTTCAATTACACAATTACCAACCTACCAAGAAAGTGGACTATTTCTTTATAAAAAATCTAGGGCACACCTTTGTTTACTCTATGAACATTTAACTTCTAAGGACCACTAGGGTTCAACAAATTAAGGTGAATATGCACAAACATCCAACCACTAAATTAAACAAGCTCTAACATCAAGGATATTTCACCCAACAAACCAAAAAATTCACCTCATGAACTTTGCACAAATATGCATCATGATGGATTGGAGCTCTGCATAAGACAAGCAAATAGTGTTAAAATCACAAACGAACAACCTGCACATGCAATATGTTATTATGTACATAGTTTCAAAGATAATAAATTGGCATAATTGATCTAATAATTAAAAGTTTCCATCAATATGTATTGCCCAATTGTTCCAATTAAAAGTCTCCATTGGAACTGTAATTCGAAAGAGAATGAAGCTACTAAGAAATCAAAACAAAATTCCAAAATTATAAATTGATTATGGGTGAAAATGTGGTATTTTGAACATACTTTTTATCTTGTCAAGGCTAGATGAGAGTAGCCATAAAATAACAATAAAACCCATGACAAAATTGGTTTATATTGAATTTTTAATAATATATATACATAGTTATTCATTGTTGTACATTGATTTTCAACTTTCAAATTGTTTCAATTAGATTTTTGTTTACTTGTTTGAAATGCAAGTAGGTTCAAACTCTATTTTATGCAATAAGGACTCTTGTAAAGTATGTGGTAAGTGGCTTTTAATAGCTAGATTTTCTACTTTCTATTACGGCCACACCTCAAAACTATAATGATATCTATATCCCCAAAAGTAATAGAGCAACTAAGTTTTAAAAGTTAACAAAAAGTATCCCCATTTACAAATTTACCACTTGTCAAATGGGGATACTTTTGGTCTACTTAGAAAACAATTTGGGTCCTAATTTTCTTGGAAGTGAATATTTATAGTAATGATAGAGGTATGGGATGGTTTACAATTATATTTCCACCCATTTTTATGCTATTTGTTTGGTTTTATATGCATCATATAAGGTAAATTTAGAGACATTTACTTTTTTTGTCTATTTTACCATGCTTTTACCCTTATACATTCCATTTCAATGACAAACATTTAAATGGGAGGTACATGAATACATGAAAACTATTATGTATAAGTAATTTAATTGATGGAATTACAATTCAATCGGAAGTTCAAGCATGCACACTTCAACAAAATAGTGCAAGTTCTAATATGCCCATGCCACTTGAGATTGAAAAATGTGGATAACAATCTATATAGAATATGGTTCAATGGTTTTAAATTTTAACTCAATTCAACAAATTTGCTACATTGTGAATCCAATTTTACTTCATAAAAAGACAAGGATTAATTGTCTTGAATAATATGCAAACGCAATGCCATGCTTTTCATGAAATTACTTTTGCCATACAATATAACTTGTAGAAACTTGCAAAAGTGAAAAACAAGTCTCTAGATCAACCAATTCAAGTGGGTGCATTTTCAATTTATCTAACATATGCACAATAATTGACTGCAACTATTTCGCTTCAAGTCCATGATAACAGCTTGCAACTCAATGTACAACAATTTCAACCTCAATTATGATAAATTTCCATGCCAACATTTAATTTCCATCCAAGCCATTTCAAAGGTGTAGTTGCATTTAATTTCCTTCTAATCAAAATTATAATGATTAAAAAAAATTTAGTACCCCTTTCATGTGCACCATAACCAACATCACCAACCTCACCATATCACAAAATTGTGATAACAAATGTTAACAACCTATATGTAGAACTATTGATTCAAATGAATGTTAGGCCATTAGCAGAATAAATTCACCATGCAATGTTCACAATGGCAAGTTTAGGAAATTGCCAACAAATGGTCTAGATTACACATTCAAATGCTACTTCCTCTCAGCAAACATGGGCTCTAGATCAAAACATGTACCTTGGTAGATGAAATGGTTGCCACATTCCTTGCAAAAATGATGATTGCATGTAGCAAACAAATAAGTTGTTTATCTATTGAGATGAAAACATGTGAACATGAATGTTATGTGCATTCTAAGTCCAAGTCCAACATAAAATGATGCATAATTTTTCCATGTGTGCTATTTTCACATAACATCAAAAGCATTCTTGCCACTTGTAAGTTGTAACTTAAAATTAGATGTGATCAAAACATACTTACATTCGGTTGAATGGCATACAACATCAAAAGTTTTCTTATTGCTTGCAATTGAACTGGAGGTGAATATAACATACTTACATTTGGCCATGGTAAATAAAATCAAAATCTTTTTACCAATTTTGTAATTGAAATTATAAGTGATTAGAGCATATTTATATTTGGCCATGGAAGATAAAATTGGAAGTTTTCTTGATGCTTGCAATTGAAATTGGAGATTTTCAAAGCATATTTACATTTGGCCATTGCATGAACTAGTAATGAATCCAAGAAATAACATGCTTGAATTTTGTCAAGGACTAGTTTCATCTAGTTGAAAGAACATTTTATGAAACTATTTTGGGTGCACATCTCAAGGTGTTACATGTTTTTTGAAATTTTTTCCAAGAAAGCCCCATTTTTTGTGAAAAAAACTACCCAAGATTCTCCTTTGTTGGTTTGTATATAACCTACCTTCTAAAGTGCACAACAACAAAGTTAAAATCAAAACCACAAATGATGTGGAAAATGTAAAAAATCCCTTGCAAATTGCAACAATAATAAAAAAATTCCAACACTTATGATTAAACAAGATCAATTTTAGCTCAAAAGGACTTGGCAAGGATTCATGTACAAGATTAGCTTCACATCCACAATGCATGTAGGAGCTTCAATGATGACCTTTCACCATAGATAGTTGCTTTGATACCCTTATTCCAAAGAAGGTGTGGGTGTGAACTTCATGCCCATGGTGCACATATGAGCGTTGGTGAGGTTCGCCATCACTAATTTCTTCAATACCTAGGTAACTTTAAAAAAGATGCAAATGCAAGAGCTTTACGTCCATGGTGCATGTAAGAGCCTTAATGATGTACACTCTCCATCACCAGTTTCTTTGATACCTTAGCTTTAAAGAAGATGCAAGTGCGAGAGCTTCATGTCCATGGTGCACATAAAGAACTTTGATGAGGAAGTTTTTATTACCAATTTTTCTGATAACCTAACTCCAAAAAGATGGAAGAAACCCTAATCCACCAAAACCAAGGGCTCCAATTCTTTAGATTTTGAGTTGAACAGCCAAAATGTAACCAAAAAGATTAGTCTATTAGACAAAGGGTGTAAGGAAAGAGGGTTCCTTGGAAAGGAATACTAGGAACATGGTAAATTATTGATGGAGGTTGTAGTACTTAGGATTAATCTTTTTGATGAATATACATCATAAAGAAGTGGTGTTTGACATGCACTTTTAGCATGAATCAAAATCAAGCTAAAAAATTTATATAATTAATTCTTAATCCATGTGGCCCTAAAATCGTTACTTTTCCTAATGCACGTGTTTTATCCATTAATTCTTGAATCATCTTTTAACATGTTTGTTTGTCATTTTCTACAACCATACATCATGGGTTTTTTATAAAATAAAAACTCAAATTAAAAGGGGTTGTTCATGATTTTTATTACATTCCTATGTTCATTATCCCAAATTTTGACATTTCTTGAAATGTTCATTAAGGAAATGTTTAGGAACATCAAAATATGTCCAATTTTAAATCAAAATGATCCTTTAGAATCCCCTAGATATGCACTATATGTTTAGTATGAGCAAATTCATAAAACAAAATATTTTAATATGACAAAATAGTTCCTGAAGTTGATCCCTTTGAAAAAAATAACCATGTGACATTCCTTGTGGTACCACCCAATTGTACTTGCCCCTTGAACAAGGTTTGAGACATTTTTCCATGGGATATAATCCCAAGTTGCATAGTGTCAAATCACTTTTGGTGATTTGAGATTTTAGAACATAGTTTTCTGCTTTGTAGTTTTTTTGTGTTTATGTAAATGTTATTATTATTATTTTAATGTGTTGGGTTTGGATTCCTGCTTGCTATAGGTGAATCGCATTTTGGTTTGGATGTGGCATACTATTTACAATATTTTTATATTATGTGTTATATGTGTGATGATGACAATAGTTATAGGCGAAGACATAGGAGCACATGACAATGTCCAAAATGAATAGCCAATAGCCATAATCAATGGCCAATGGCTAATAACCATAGCCAATAACCATAATCATTGACCAATAGCCCCATAACATCTTAAACCCAAAGCCCATTTATATTTAGATCCCCATAGCATAAGCTTCGGGGTAGCTTGTGGGTGGAAAACAATAATTTGATGTAACCAATTTGGGAAATTTGATCTTAGGTTTTCCCAATTGGGACCTTTATCTAGTGACTTTATGGACAACATGAAACAAGAGATGATGGAACAAAGAAGAGGTGATGAGGCAAACTTATCCTTGGGTGGTACCATTAATAATATCACACCTTAAATTTTTTGAAACCCATCCAACTTTAGAACAACATAGGACTCTCATAAATAAAGTTTTTCATTTCAAATTATTTATCAAAAGGTTATCCAAGTCATGTAGAACTCAAAAATCTAGTTAATTTTTTTTAAATGTGTTTTGATGTGAAAAATGAATGCATAAGGAAAAAAGTTTCTGGAATGTCACATGAGGGACTTTTTTTTATCAAGAACACAAAAACAATCTATTTTTGGGGAATTTTTCGTGGATGTTAATTTTTAAGAATACTTCAAATGCCAACCTCTTTGATACCTTTTATAAATAGTTGATTGAATCAATTTCATTTAGTTATGAGTTTTTGAAATCATGATCATGAAGTCCTAAAAGGCCATTGATGTCAAGAACACAAATGATAACTATTTTCATCTTTTGTTATTTAATTGATTAACTTGGATCATTCTTTGTGTATATACTAAGTTTTTTTTAAAAATTTAATGGGTAAGTGTAAGGACATTTAATTTTTAAAAAAGTCAAAAATTGGGTCAATAATGGGTCAAAAATCAAAATGTTAATGCATATTATAGGTTTTTGGGTGTTCATTATTTTTCATGAGTGCGTGCATAGGTGGGGAAAATATAGCCCACCTAGTCCAATCAAATAAACCAATGTACAAGTAGATGGAATTTTATTTTTTTAATTGGGTCTAACTTTCCTATGATTTTGGCAAGGTGGTTCCTAATGGTACCACCCAAAAAAAGCTTTTTGAACAATGAGGCCCAATAAGGGCACCACTTTATTGAGAACTTTAATATGAAACAATTTCTATCCTAATGTTAATATTCAATCTCTCATGGATTTGCAATTGAGTATGCACACTACATTAAATCAATTTTTGGACTTCTAGAGAAGTTTTACAAAGTGTTTGTCATTCTAATGACCATATTTGATAAGTAAATATATATATTTTTTCTATAGGGACTTAATTCAAAGATATCAACTTCAATACATACCTATTCAATTTATTAAATTTTCATAATAATAAAAAACACACAAAATATGGACTTTTAAAGTCAAACATTATGGAGTGCAATTTTAACAACATTTTTTATTATGAACTTTGAAATGGTCTCATCATTTATGATGTGTTGGTTAGGGATTTGATTTTGGTTACATAACATATTAAACAAACTAAGTTTGAAAAGTTTTGCACAATAACATTTGTAAAATGTTACTTATGTACTTTTAAACAAGCAATCTAAAAAATAGGATTTTTTCAAAAGTTTATAAAATATTTTTAAATAATAAATTGTGAATTATTTTTATGCACATGTGTTAAGAAAAGGGATCTCTAAATGGGATTTAAATTAAATGAAAAAATGCCCAAAAAACCAATAAAAAACCTTTGTAATTCACTCTACCCCACAAAAACAAATATTTGTTTTCAACTTTAAAAAATGATAATTTGGAGTAGAACATTGGTCCACTGTACCTTACACCCATCCAATTATCCATGCATTTCAGAATAGGATTTTTTTCCCCCTAATCTAGCTACTTTAATCATGGCCAAAAAAACTGAGTCATGTCAAATGGGAGTCTTATGAAGCTGAAACTTTAGATCAACTACAGAAGAGTTTCATTAAAGTTCTTGTTCAGATTATTTCAGCATCCTCATGTGCAAGAAATTGGAGCATATTTGAATAAATTGATTCTAAAAGTGAAAATTGCAAATGCCTTTATCTAGAGCAATTGATTTAGTATATGCAACACGTGAATATGAGAGAAAGTTGATGACCTTGATTATAAAAAGAAATTTGTAGAATGGTCAAATAATGAGGAAGAAACTTGAAGTCTATACAAATAGCATTTAGAACATTCAAAAGTTTGATGAAACAAATTCCTCTATTGTTCATTCCATTTATTACATTTTTCGATCCCCTAACTTTCTGAGAACCTTCTCAAGATTTTTTTGGCAAACTTGTTTTCCATTTCTGGTGACATTGAAATTGAGCTTGACAAGTTCCCTCACAACATCTTTCTCCAAGACATTCAAGATATTGCTCTACACCCTCTAATGCATTCTGACAACCGTGATTAAACCATGATTTTAATTCAATGTTATATATATCTTGAGACATAAGTATATATGATGTTATTGAGGATTCACAATTATGACATGGAATGAAAATTTTGCAATGATGAGAAATTCGAGCACTTGTGAGGATGAATTGAATGAGAAAGAAAGATCACAATTGATGTCAATTGAGGTCTACTTGAGATTTCCTTGTCACAGAGTTCACAAATTCTCATCAGTTGACAACAAAAATCAGGATTATTGACCATGTGAGAAAATTCGGGCAATTTAAGGTGTTCGCAGTTTCTACTTTGCAGGTACTATATAAGATGTATGTGACAAAAGAAAGCTCAGATCCGACCTCGCAGTTGAAGATTAGGGTTGTAGGCGTTGGATCACTAAGGCTGACTTTCGTCGCCTGCTGACAAAAAGGGTCTTGAGATTGGTCATGTATCTAGAGCCTGGGAAGGACTGTGCAGCATTTGGATTGTACACCCTTTAAGCTTAAGGACCACAGATGAATATCAGTGTGCCCCAGGCAACAGTATGTCACAACCAATTTCTTCTTCAAGATGAATCTCAGATCATAGCTTCATTGAAGCAATTTACGGGTGAACTCTTGAGATTCAAAGCAAGCAGAGTTAGAGGAGTTTAAATTCAAAGCAAAAGGAGTTCAGATCCAGAGCTTTAAAGGTTATTTAGAAATTCGTGAAAAGAAAACTTATAAGGTGTTGAGAGCCAATGCTTTTGTGCGGTGAACATGGATCCATATTTGAGATGCCTGCAGATGTTTTGCAGAAGTAGTGATCAAACACCCCATGACCCTATCAGACAAAAATTGTATCTGATGATCATCATCATGTATCCAACACCAGAGCTAGCATGCACATGAATCATGTGAAGCTTCTGCTTAATCCCTGGAGCTAGGACAAAAACAAAGATATAATTATTTCGTATATTTAGATATTTGAACTCTACAGGATTAGCAGAGCTTGCAATTGAATGCAAAATCTGATCTCTAAGCTGCTAGATACGTGCGCAGCTCTAGCTAGCGAACTAGCGAGCAACAACTTCCAACAAAAATCTTAACAAATTTTAACGCTTGGCCAACTTCGCCTAAAGTATTATATTGATATTGAAGAGAAAAATCCATGAGACATTCAAAGAATTTCAAGCTTATATGCATGCGAGCTACCAACTACTTCCTACAAAGTAGAACTAGCAGCAGCAACAGCAGCATCTGAGAGACATCAGCATGCACTAGGAGTGCAGGGAATGATGTAATCCAAAGTCCCAATAGTATTTGTCAAAAATGGAAGTTACGCTAATGCAGCCGATCGAGATCAGTTGCAGCAGCCTAAGCTGAGATTTCAATTTAAAAAAAACAGAAAAAACTAGTGTCGAGTGTTCGTGGACGCTCTGGAACTATGACGACGAGTGGGTCTAGAATGTGTGCAGAGCTAGCTAGCGAGCATGGGTACTCATCAATACAACACATGCTTCAAGTAGTTGGGATTGGTTATGATGGATTCATGGTTGTTGTATGCAGTTTGTCTATAAGAACTGACGTTGTTGTTGTCATTCCAGATATGATCAACATGATTAGGCTGCTGCAGCATCGCGTAAGTCTCCACCTCGGGCTGATCATCATCTGCAATAACAGAGTATGAAGAATCGGCGAAACTTGCAGCGAGAGATGTGGATGGCAGCTGCTGATGCATGAACTGCAGGCGGTTGTATGAAGTGGTGTAAGAATCGACATGAGGAACAGGTCCAGCAGCAGCAGCAGCAGTAGTAGAGCTTGCGTGATCAGATGCACGCCCGCGAGCTGCTGCTCGATAGAACGCCTTGTTGGATGGTAATTTCGTACTCATGCTAGTCTGATGATCCGGCCTCATCTGATCCGCGACGACGTGGTACATGAGGTTTGAACTAGTGCCGGAGCTGCTGCTGCGCGTCCAAAACTGTGACCTGGTCTTGATCCGCTTCACCTTCTTCAACACGCGTAACGGGTCCAGCAGCTGGTTTCCCGTTACAGTTACCTTCTGGTTGGATTGGTCACAGATCACCCCTACAACATCTGCAGCATATGCAGCAGCAATAGGGCCAGAAGTTGAACAGCATGCATCAGAAGAACTCTAAAAGCAGCTTATAGTGCATGCATGCATGCGCAGCAGGCAGTAGTGGCTAACGAGCAGCATGAAAACCAAGCAGCAAGCTTGCAGCTAGCTAGCAGGCAGTTCACAAAACACAAATCCACAGCTATTGATCATCCCTGCAGCAAGCTGAGCAGCTTTAGCCTATGAGCTTATACGACGAGCCTGATGGCGCACCATACCATCCATGTCCAGCACTGCTTCCCTGACTTTCTTCTCGCATTTCATACAGCAAATGGGGACGCACAATTCAACCGTCTGCAGTAGGCACAGCAAATCACAAAAAGGCCACACATGATTGATCAATGCCCATGCAGGTCAGCTGTGCAGTACGTGCAACGCAACGATCGATCAAGCTGCTGCACACTGATCTGGAGCTGCTCATAAGGATAGATCATCATATTTCTCCAGTCATCAGGATGAGCTAACACATACCGGTACGGGACGCGGCAACACCGGGGTTGCAACTTCTCTGATCTGATGATTCGTGTGTCCACCTCCGGCTCGGTGGCTCCTGATCATGCCTCCTCCACCAGCAGCTTGACTATAAAGCTCCGGGGTAGCAGTTTTGCTATAAAACATCTGCAAGCCCATCGCCGCCGGTACAAACAAACAAAGGTCGACACAGCTTCTTCATTCCAAGGCCCCGGAAATCACTGAAAGAACAGACAGGATCCAATAGAGAGAAAGGCAAGCGTCTAGAGATCCTCTTACCTCGTCCATTGACAACATCTTAGAATGATTCTCCACCGGCCGGTGCGCCTTTCTCTTTGCTGTAATTGCGGGTCACGTACTTCCAGCTCTCTCCTCTCGAAAATCTCCTTCAAGAAAGCTTGAATCTCTGGGAGGGGGACTCTTTCATCAAGAGGTCGATCAAAGACTAAACGAAACCAAACTGGAAAGAATTAGGTAATATAGTCTTGAGCTCTAATATAATTTCTTTGAGCTTGTTTGCAAGGACACAGATATAGCTTTCATGGTGGAGGAGGAGGAAGCAGAATATAGAGAAGTCTTTTAGTAAACTAATTTATATCCAGCAGTTGCAAGAAAAAAAACACAACTGCTTTAAAGATCAAGACTAGAGAACCAACAGCTCCAAAAATTACTGTAAACTGCAAGCTTGAATGGGTTCTCTGATTGCATTCCAGACACAGATAACTTTCCTGATGGAAGCAGAAAGCTGTAACATATGTGGTGAGTACAAACAAAGAGAGAGCGAGCGAGCGAGAGAGAGAGAGAGAGAGCTTGAAATTCTAGTTATAGCAAGAGAACTAGTGGCAAAGTGTGTGAAGAGCTTGGACAGAGAAGGAGGAGTTATATAGTTTGGTGGTTCCTGGCTATGGCAGAGCTTCCTGTAAGCAAAAAGTACATACTAATTTCTTCCCTTCATCAGCAGCTGCCAGGCCAAACAGCTGCTGCTGATCTGGGGTTGCACCACTTTTCAGGCAGCCCAGTTCTTCTTCTTCTTCTGCTTCTGCTGTTTCTGCAAGCTTTCATAAGACCTCTCTGCAACTTGGTTCAGTACTCTGAATTCATCAGTGCTACCACCCCCACAAAATATACATTTCTGTATACTGGATACTGCAGGAGCTTTTCTTCTCTTGGATCATCATGAGAGTCTGAATTCTAAATCTCATGTAATGATCAATGCAGCTCTCCAGTCCACATTTTCATGATCAATGCAGGAGATCAAGCATTTCCTACAGCAAACCCAAAGAACATCCAAATCTTTCTACAGTTCCAATTTCCCAGCTGCTAATGTATGTACTATGTACTTACTACCTACCAGGCTAGTACCCCATTCTTCTACTGTGCAAAATCTTTCTACAGTTTTCAATCTTCCCTAGTGCTGTATGTACTATGTCCCTCACCCATCATTGTAAGACATAGTGTTGCCAAATCTTTCTACATTTTCAATCTGCCTACCTAGTACCCATCATTGCTAGTAGTATGCAAAAATCTTTCTACAGTTTCAATCTGCCTGCACTATAGGTATGTACTGTGTACCCACCTACCCATCCTTGTTGCATGTAGTGTGCAAAATCTCTCTACAGTTTCTTTCTCCAGGTTCCCAATGTTTTTGGAATCCTGAAATGTAGTAAATGAACAAAGGTGTGAACTGATCTTTTTAATAATGATGTGTTAATTAAATTTGCTGTAGTTAGTACTTTTGTTGTTTCATTTACATAATTGTCACAAGAAAACATGGATTTGATTGATGTAAGGTTCTTGTTCACAGGGGGAATGTTGAGTGTGAGTGAACCTGCAATGCTACAAAAGAAAGAGGTATTGATGATGGCTATGGTCTGCTGGCAGCTTTTTGGGTCTTTTGAAATCATGATGATTTTTACATGGGTCTGGAAAATTAGTCTCATAATGACTCAATACTAGATATGAACATGGTTGTTTGGTCGTTATATTTTTAGGCAAGGACTATCCATTCAAATTTCACATTGACATATAGTTTATACTGTACTTCCAACTAATGTTTGACACAAAATAATTTGCAAAACAACTAGTTGAAAAAACTAAACATTCTTGTTTATATTTTTCAAAGCTGTTGGGAATCAAACTCTCAACTTGTGAGAAATTGTTTATTGTCTTAATCATCTGATAACAATTACAAATACACATCGCAAGGTGTACTTTGCATACTTACCTTTCACTATTGAAAATTTTAAAACTTAAATTTCAAATGAAGAACTTTCTTGTTTTAAAACAAATAAATATTTGACAAAGAACTGCCAATTGTCAATTATAAATACAATATGTAATAGTTTAATGTTATAAGTAGCTTGCACCTTATGGACATAAATAAGGGATCTTCATGCACACAAGTGAACCAGCTTTAGAATATTAAGAACATTTTCACCCAGTACCCTATTTGGGTCTTGTTTACCACATCCAGCATAGGGTGTAAATTATTCTTTCATCTCCAGCCATAAAACATGGAAAAGTGAACAATAGAATGGAAATATCTTTAAAAGCACACCTAGTCCAACCCTTATTTCATAAATTGTTGATTTTGTCATCTCCACTTTGTTATTATTCATAAAGTGTCCAAAAAAACTTAATCAAAACTCATCATGAAATTGCCATGATTAGCATTTAATACAATTGTGTGCAAGGTGTCCTCACAAGTAGGGGAGAGTTGCCTACCTCAAGATTTGAGTTGGGCATTTTAGTCAAGACCAAGTGCCAATAGAAGTTTGGTTCTACCTACAATAATCAATGTAAATTAATGTAGATGTGACAACAGAAAAGACACTCACCTGCCAAAGTATAAGGTCTTGATAATATATGCACTCGAAAGACCTGCCTGCAATATGCAACAAAACCCAATCCAGAAAGAGTATATGAGCACAGTTGTACACAGTTGCAAACTATATACCAGTACAAATTAGACCCATAGTTAACAACCACTGCTCAGAATGACATCATGAAAGATAGGTCAAGCACTG
>Ga0116230_10002339_pt1 | contig 18261 bp, 15 predicted proteins | sample S1TSphfallax_3_FD_88678 | JGI IMG/M metagenome (GOLD analysis project Ga0116230, IMG submission 88678) | Host-associated microbial communities from peat moss isolated from Minnesota, USA - S1T2_Fd - Sphagnum fallax MG | ecosystem: Host-associated > Plants > Peat moss > Unclassified | place...
CGGTCATAGCGGTGGGGTCCCACCCGTTCCCATACCGAACACGGCAGTTAAGCCCACCAGCGTCGATGGTAGTCGGACCGCAGGGTCCCTCGAGAGTAGAACGCCGCCAGATTAATCGAAGAGGAGCCCACGAGATCGCCAGCCGGCGGACCGTGGGCTTCTCTGTTTTCTTCAGCGCATCACGTGAGTTGGCGGCGCAGTACCGCCGGCGCGTTACGCTCCGGTCTTTCGAGTGGTGTTGACTGCGGCGTCGACCTGCTTGTTCGGTGGGTGGGCCGGCGTCGAGGCCGCGAACGCCATCAGTCGCTCTGGTTTTGCGCTCGCCTATTGCGGGACCGGCTTGGGAATTTCGTAGAGCGTCATGGCGCAATCGGCGTCCTGTTCCGGATTCCATTTTGGATTGCGACCCAGCGAGTAGCGAACGTAGGTCGTTCCGCTTGCATCGGGTGGGTCGAGCGCCGACTGTAGCGTGAACGCGCCGCATTCCGGGCCGCTGAAATCGTAGCCCTCAACTTCATACCCCCGCTTCGCAACGACGCGCACAACGGGCAAGTTCCAGTCTTGGCCGCCGGTCCGTTCGACCATGACGCGCCGGCAGGTGGGGGAGTACCCTTCGGTCGGGCAGAGGGTGAATTGCTTGCTCCCTTGCTGCAGCTGCACGGAGATGGCCATCTCGGCAGAACGAAAGTGGCCCACGAGTTTCGCGATTGGTGCCGGTGCCGCGTCGGCCTCGGTTGGATCGCCGACGGTTACCGGCACAGCCCCGGCGGCGGGTTTCGCGTTGGGCTGCGTAACGAGTGCCGTCGCTTGACGGCGCGCGGGCCGCGGAACCAGCGACCGATGCTCGAGTTTTGCACCCGCAAGTCGCAATTCGCGAAACGATTCCTGGTCCTTGTACGCCCGTAGGAGCGATTCCGCGCTTCCGACGAAACCGGGCTGAATCTGGATCAGACCGCTCATCTGGTTCAGTTCCTCGAAACTCAGCGGAATGTTCGCCGGCGCCGTGTTGGGGACGGCCGGCATGAGCAAGATGGCGGCGCTAACGATGACTTTGAGCATGGGCAACACCCCTCAACGATTCTGCGGATGTTCGGTTCGAAGCGATTTCGCAGCGTCCGCCCAGCCGTCCCTGCGGGTGCCCGCCAGCATGTAACCCGGGGTCGCTCGCCGGGTACGATTTGGCGGAGGCGTCAGATGAATTTCGATCAGGACGTCGTTGGAAAAATCGGCCGCGTGACCGGTGCCATCGCTCCCCAAACGGTGGGCGAAGTGATGGTGCCCATCCGCGGCGGCAGCGAGGCGTTTCACGCCTATGCGATCGCTCGCGAGCAGCGTATCGAACGCGGCGAGCGCGTCGTCGTCGTCGAGTATCACCCGCCTCGGACCATCATCGTTAGTCAGGCGTAGGAGTTTCGTCATGGCCGACATTCTTTCTTCGACTCTGGTGGCGGGCGCGATTGCTGCGATCGTCGCTGCACTGATCTTCGTGCTCGTCTTTCGCGCGATGTGGCGCGTTGCGGAACCGAACGAAGCCCTCATCATCTCCGGCTTCCGTTCGCGCCGCCCGACGGGTTCGGGCGCAATCGGCGAGAGCATGGGATTCAAGATCGTTACCGGGCATGGCACGCTCGTGATCCCCGGCGTGCAAGTCGTTCGCAAACTCTCGCTCGATTTGAATGAAGCCGAGCTGGAAGTCGATTGCGTCACGCAGCAGGGCATCCCCGTCCATCTCAAGGCCGTCGTCATCTATAAAGTCGGCGATGATTTCGCCTCGATCGCCAATGCCGCGCGCCGATTTCTTGATCAACAAGAGCGCATGGATACGCGCATTCAAAACGTATTCGCGGGTCATCTGCGCGCGATCTGCGGCAGCCTGACCGTCGAAGAACTCATCCGCGAGCGCGATAAACTCACCGAAGCGACGCGCGCCGCCTCAGGCACCGAGATGGAAAAGCTGGGCCTCGTGATCGACTCATTGCAGATCCAGGAAATCGACGACCCGACCGGTTACATTCAGAACCTCGCGAAGCCGCACGCCGTCGCGGTGCAGAAGGACGCGCGCGTCGCGCAAGCACACGCCGATCGCGAAGCGACCGAAACGGAACAGGCCTCGCTCGCACTCAAAGCGCAAGCCGTGCGCGACAGCGCGATCAAACAGGCCACCTATCAGGCCGACGTCGACCGCGCACAAGCGGAAGCGAAGCTGGCGGGGCCGCTGGCGGAGGCGACCGCGCGCCAGCACGTCGTGGTCGAGGAAACCAAAGTCGCGCAGCTGCAGGCCGAGCGCAAGGAGCAAGAGCTGCAGGCGTCGGTTCGCAAACCCGCCGACGCTGCCGCCTATGAAAAACGGACGGTCGCGGAAGCGCAGCGCGACGCCGACATCGCCGCGGCGCAAGCCCGCGCGCGGCAAGTCGAATTGCAAGCGGAAGCGGATGCAAAGCGCGTCAGCCTGAGCGCGACCGCGCAGGCCGCGGCGACGCGCCAGATCGGCGACGCCGAAGCGAGTGCCACGCAAGCAAAGGGTTTGGCCGAAGGCAATGCGATCAAAGCGAAACTGATGGCGGAAGCCGAAGCGATTCGCGCGCGCGCCGAAGCGCTCGCGACGAACCAAGACGCCGTCATCGGCCAGCAACTCGCGGAGAAGTGGCCGGCGATCGTGGAAGCGGCCTCCAAGGCCTTCAACAACATCGACCAGCTCGTCGTGCTCAATGGGGCGGACGGGATGAGCGACATCCTCGGCAAGGTCATGACGCAAGGTGCGACGGGCCTCGGGATCGCGCGCAGCCTGCTCTCCGGCCTTACCGCGAAAGGCACCACCGACCGCGGCGACCTCGTCTCGGCCGCGCCGAGGAACGGCAACGTTCGTCGCGACGGAGAGTCCTAGTCATGTCGCTGCGGCAACGGCTGCTGGGCATCTTCACGGCGCGAGCGCATGCGGCGCTCGACGCCGCGGAAGATCCGCTCGCATCGATGGAGCTCGCGTACCGCTCGCAGCTCGCCGCGTTCGAGGAGAGCCGGCGTGGCGTCGCCGCCGTGCTCGCGAGTGAGAAGCGGCTCGAACTCGAGGCGAGGGCAATCGGCGCCGGCATCGGTCGCGCGACCGCGGCCGCCGTCACGGCGGCGCGCGCGGGCGACCACCTCGCCGCTCGTCGCGCACGCGAGCGCGAAGCGTTCCTCACGGGACAACACGAGCGACTCCGCGACGACATCGCCGACGTCCGGTCCCGGCGCCGCGGACTCGAAGAACTCGTCGAGCGGCTCGGCGAGCGCGTCGAGCGGTTGCGAACGGAGAAGATCGCACTCGCGGCGCGCTATGTGGCGGCACGCGCCGGTGTGCGCGCCGGGTCGAGCGTGATGGGACGCTCGCCTGAGACCGCGGAGATCGCGCAGCTCGCCGAACGCTAGGGATTTGCTGCGGGCGCGGCTCCGGCGGTGCGCAGCAGCGCGTCGACTTGCTCGCCGCTCAGCGGCGTCGCGTGCGGGCGCGCGGCATCGACGATCGGTACATCGGCCCGGAGTTTCCGCCACAGCCAGCGGGCGCCGCCGAGGGCAAGGGCCCAGACCAGCGCGCGAACGAGAAAGCGGATCATGCTGCCAGTATACCCGGCGCGTCCAGCGCTGCGGCAAGTCCCGAGAGATCCTGGACGTGCGGCATCGGCCCGCGGAGCGTGACCTCCGCGAGGTGGCGCGCGATGGCCTCGCTGGCGGCCATTTCGCGCACCGCCTCGACCCAGGTGTCGCCGAGATAGGTCGCGAGGCTCCCGAGCACGATCACATCGACGGCGAGCAGATCGACGAGCATCGCGCACGCGGTGCCGACGGCGCGAACGTTCCAGAAGAGTGCGAGGCGCGCGCGTTCGTCACCGGCGGCGGCGCGATCGACGACGGCGGCCGAGTCGATCGCCTCGCCCCCGAAATAGCGGTAGAGCAGCCCGATCGCCTTCGCCGAGGCATAGCCCTCGTAGCAGCCCGGTTTGTCGAAAATGCGCGGGCCGTCGGGCTGGAAGCGCACGTGGCCGATCTCGGGTGACTGGCCGCCGGCGCCATAGCGAACTGACCCGTCCAAGACGAGGCCGGTGCCGAATCCCGTGCCGCAGGTGAAGTAGGCAAGCCCGCGGCTGCCGGCATCCGGTCCCCAGCGATATTCGGCGAGCGCGCAGGCCGCTGCGTCGTGGTGAAGACGGACCGGCGTGCCGAGGTCCGCTTCGAGCCGGTCGCGGAGCGCGAAGTCGGCCAAGTGTGGCAAGTGCGGCGGATCGATCAGCCGCCCGCGCGTCACGTCGAGCGGGCCGCCGACGGCGACGCCGACCCGCGCGGGGTGCGGTTCGAGCTCGCGAACCAGGGCGATGAGCCCGCTCAGATAGGCTTCACGGTCGCTGGTCGTCGTTGGCTGCGCCAGGCGCGCGAGGATCTCGCCGCGCGCGGTGCCGCGCACGACGCTGGTCGTCGTGCCGCCGATGTTGATGCCGAGATACGTCTCTTCGTGCACGTGCGTCGCTTCGTCCAGAGTCTACGGAATCAGGCTCGCGTAGCGGCGGCGGCGCGGGGTGACGATGATCTGCGAGAGCAGCGTGCCGGCGACGATGAGGATCGCGGCAAGTCCCGCGTCGATCGCGACGTCGAGGGCGCTCGTGACGTTGTTCTGAAACACGTACAGAATGCTTTCATAGCTGAGCGAGCCGGGGACGAGCACGATGATGCCGGGCACCAAGATCACGGCTTGCGGGATGTTCAAATACCGCGACGCGACGTTGGCGAGGATGCCGACGATGAAGGCGGCGGCGAACGCCGCGACGTGATAGCCGGGGAGTGCCGCGAAGATCCGCATGGCGCCGATCGCGACGACGCACGACGCGCAGATCCAGCCCAGGTCGATCAGGCGCGCGTGCAGCACGATCGCGAGCGCGACCGCCATCGCAAGCGCGGCCGGTACGATCCAGGCGCCGGGCGCGTGCACCGGCGAGAGGACCGGTGCCGTGAAGAATCCCTCGCCGGTCAGAGCGACCGCGAGCGCGAAACCGCAACCGAGCGAGAGCAAGGTCACGAGCGCGCCACCGAGCCGTGCCGTCCCGGCGATCAGATGGCGCGTTGCGAGTTCGTGCAGCGCCGTCGTGATCGTGTAGCCCGGCAGGAGCGCGATGACGCCGGCGATGATCGCGATGTAGAGCGCGATCGGCCCGACGTTCGCGGCGAAGAGCGCGACGACGAGCGTCGCAACGAACGCGCCGAGCACCTCGAAAACGCGGTCGATCGCCGGAATCCGATCGCCGATCGCGGCGATGATCCCGATCGCAAGGCCGATGCAGGTCGATACTTCGATCTCGCGTCCGCCGCCGCCGAGCAGCACCGCGGCGCCGCACGAGAGGAGCCCAAAGCCGACCACCGTGAGCAGAACCGGCTCGGGCGGCACGGCCGTATCGATCGTCGCGATGTCGATCATCGCCTGACTGTTCGGGATCGAGCCGAGCCGGATCCGTTGGGTGAGGCCGCTGAGCAGCGCTAACTTGCGCAAGTCGAGCCGCCCGGGTTCGAGCCGCAGAATCACCGTGTGCTGGAGGTTGCGAGGGCCGACGGCAAGCGTAAGGCTCGTCGGCAATGCATCGACTTGCACTTCCACGCCGAGGGCGGACGCACACTCGCGCAGGATCGCCTCGAGGTCGTCGCTGGTCGTGCCGGCTTGGTGCAGCGCGCGCCCGAGGGCGACGAGCAGATCCGTGGCCGCATCCGTGCGTTCGGCGTTCACCCGGCGGCGCTTTCGCGACGGGAGTCGCCGGCCCCGCGAAGGGAAGAACACCGCATGGCCTTTTATGCAACGGCGGGGTCGCTGCCCCCGAAGCGGCACACGCAGTTCCGGCGGCCCGACGGCGCCCTCTATGCCGAGGAGCTGATCTCCACCAAGGGGTTCGAGAGCGTCTACTCGCTGGCGTACCACCTGCACGCGCCGACGGCAACGCTCGACGTGAAGCCCTGGGAGCGCCCGCTGGTGCGCTTCTTGCCGAACGATCCGATCAAGAATCGCCACTGGTTCACCGGCCGTGGCAGCGAGCGCGGCGATGCGATCGACGCCCGCGTGCCGCTGGTCGGCAACGACGACATCATCATCTCGGTCGCGCACGCCGATGCGCCGATGGACTACTTCTACCGCAACGCCGGCGGCGACGAGTGCCTCTTCGTGCAGAGCGGCGGCGGCGTGCTCGAATCGACGTTCGGTGTCTTGCCGTATCGCGAACACGATTATCTCGTGATCCCGATGGGGACCACCTACCGCGTCATCCCGGCCGCGCCGACGACCTTCGTCGTCTGCGAATCGTCGGGGTCGATCACGATCCCGAAGAAGTTCCGCAACGAGTTCGGCCAACTCGCCGAGCACGCACCGTACTACGAACGCGACTTCCGCGTCCCGGTGCTGCCCGATCCGATCGACGCGCGTGGTGAGTTCGAGGTGCGGATCAATGCGCGCGGACGCGCTGCGATCTATACGCTCGAATACCATCCCTTCGATGTCGTCGGCTGGGACGGCTATTGCTATCCGTATGCCTTCAATGCCGATGAGTATGCGCCGGTCACGGGCAAACTGCATCAGCCGCCGTCGTCGCATCAGATTTTCGATGCGCCGGGTGCGGCGTTCATCGTGTTCGCGCCGCGGCTCTTCGATTATCATCCGCTCGCGATCCCGGCGCCCTACAATCACTCGAGCGTCGATTGCGACGAGATCATCTATTACGCGAGCGGCAACTTCATGAGCCGGCGCGGGATCGAAACGGGCTCGGTCACGCTGCACGCCGCGGGCGCACCGCACGGGCCGCAGCCCGGCGCCGTGGAAGCGGCGATCGGCAAGACCGCGACGGACGAACTCGCGTTTGCCGTCGATTGCTTTCGTCCGCTGCGCATCGCGGAACTCGCCGCGCCGATCGAAGATCCGCTGTATTACCGGAGTTGGGCGAGCACGCCGGCCGGACGCAGCTGAGGCGGTGACGGCGGGCGACGCCGTCCGCGCGGGGCTCGCCGCGCAGCGCGACGGCGATCTCGCGGCGGCTGAGGCCGCGTATCGGCGCGCCCTCGTCGCCGATCCGGCCGATATCGATGCGCGGAACTTGCTCGCAACGGTCGCGTTTGCGCGAGCCGACTTCGCCGAGGCGGAGCGGCTCTTGCGTTCCGTGCTCGCCGACGATCCCGCGAACGCCCCAGCCATCTTCAACCTGGCCCGCGTTGATGAAGCTTGCGAGCGTACCGCCGCCGCGCTCGCCGGATACGCGGCGATCGGCGTGCAGACGCCCCAGTTTCCGGAGTCGCGGCTGCGCATCGCGGGTCTCCGTTACGCCGCCTGGGAACTGGACGCGGCGGCCGCGGCACTCGAAGAAGTTCGCGTCGTGCTGCCGGCTCATCCGCTCGCGGGACTCAATCTTGGGATCATCCGCAATCAGCAAGGCCGGCACGACGAAGCGATCGCGATCTTGCAAGATCTGCTCGCGATCCATCCGGGGTACGACGATGCCCGGCGGCCGCTGGCGGACTCGCTGCGCAGCACGGGCGACCTCGCCGGCGCCGAAACGCTCGCGCGCGAGGTTCTTACGCGCAATCCGCGCGACGCGCAGATGCTCGTCATCTTCGGACGCGCGCTCTACGATCGCGGTCAGGTCCGCGACGCACAGCGCGCGTTTCGCGCCGCGACCGAACTCGCGCCCGATTTCGCCGGCGCGTGGACCAATCTCAACGTCGTCGAGCAGCATCTCGGCGAACTCGAATCGGCGATCGCCGCCGGCGAGCGCGCGATCGCATGCGCACCGGACGATGCGGAGGCCCATCTCAACCTCGCGATGAGCTATTTGTCGGCGGGCGATTTCCGGCGCGGCTGGGCCGAGTTCGAGTGGCGGTTGCGCGGCCACAAGAATCGCGCATCGCATCCGTATCTGGCGCGCGTGGCCGCCTGGGACGGGACGCCGATTCCGGGCCGACGGCTCGTGATCGGACGCGATCAAGGACTCGGCGATTTCATCTTGCACGCGCGCTTTTTCGACGCGGTGAAGCAGCGCAGCGGCGCGCACGTGACCCTCGAGGCGCCGCCCGAGCTGCGCGGCCTCATCGATCGTCTGCCGGTCGATATGATCGTCTTCGGCCGCTCCGATCCGGCGCGCGCGAACGCCTTCGACACGCACGTTGCGCTCGGCAGCATCGCGCACGCGCTCGGCGTGGACGATACGCTTCTCGCGAGCGTTCCCGTTCCGTACCTGCGCGCCGACCCCGAGCGCAGCGCGGCGTTCCGCACACGGTTCGCCGCGGCCGGGAAACGGCGCACGGTGGGCATCGTGTGGGCGGGCTCGCCCGGCCACGGCTCCGACCGCTATCGCAGCTGTGGCCTGGCGGCATTCGGAGCACTCGCCGAGTTCGCCGACATCGGTTGGGTCTCGTTGCAGAAGGGCGCGCGCGAGGGTGATCTCGCGCAGCCGCCGCCCGGCATGACGATCGACCCGCTCGGCGCGGAGCTGCGGTCGTTCGCCGACACGGCCGCCGCGATCGCGGCGCTCGACCTCGTGATCAGCGTCGATACCGCGGTCGCGCACCTCGCGGGGGCGCTGGGTGCGCCGGTCTGGACGCTGCTGGGATTCGAGTCGTACTGGCTGTGGCGGACGGGTCGCAGCGATACCCCGTGGTATCCAACGATGCGACTTTTCCGGCAGCATGGGAACGCGGGCTGGGATGGGGTAATGGGAGAGGTACGCGCGGCGCTCGCCGCGTGGCGAGGAGCATCCGATGCGTGACGATCACACCGCAAGTGAAGCGATGATTCGCTCGACCTTCAGCGCGCCGAATCTGATCGGCGAAGGCGATGAGGATCCGCTGCTCGAGCGTGCCCGCGCCCTCGTCGACGAAGACTTCCCGACCCGCGAAGAACGCGCCGAACGCGCCGGAAAAACACGGCCCAAAGAGTAGGCAATCGATCCATGCGTGGGTAACAGACGGACATGGGAATTTGGATCGTTCCGATTTTTTTGATCGTGTTTTCCGCGGCGATCACCGCGCTGATCTACTGGGGCGGCTTCGTCGAGGAAGCCCGGAACCGCTAGCCCCGTCGCCTCCGGCGCGGAAGAAACGAAGAAGCCCCGCAGGAGATGCTGCGGGGCTTCTTCGTGTGCGGGACGCGCGGGTTAGGCGACGTGCGCGGGGGCGAGGTCGTGCTCTTGCAGCACGAGGCCCGGTCCGATGATGTGTTTGTTCATGCCGAGCAGCGAGGGATCGACGCCGAGCGCGAGCGCGACGAGCTGCGGGAGATGGAAGGTCGGGAGATCGGTGCGGCCCCAGCGCGCGGCGGAGTCGGCCTGATAGCCGTCAAGCGCGAGATGGCAGAGCGGGCACGGCGTGAGCACGGCCTCCGCGCCTTGGTCTTTCGCCATGCGCATGTTCTGACCGACCATGTCGGCGGCGGTCCCGTCTTTTTCGAGTTGGATGTGGAAGCCGCAGCAGCGCGTCTTGCCGGCGTAGTCGATCGCCTCGCCGCCGATCGCCGTGATGATGTCTTCGAGCGAGTGCGGGTTGCGCGAGGATTCCCAGCCGTTGACCGACTCCGGCCGGATGATGTGGCAGCCGTAGAACGGCGCGACCTTGAGGCCGTTGAGCGGACGCACCACCATCGATTTGAGTTTGTCGAGCCCGATATCGTCGATCAGCAGCCACAGCAAGTGGCGCACGACGACGTTGCCTTCGTACTTCGCGCCGAACTTCCCGAGGATGGCGTTGGCTTGGCCCATACGGGCTTCATCCTCGAGCAGCTCTTTATTGGCGGCACGCATGTGGCCGGTGCACGTCGAGCAGATCGTGATGACGTCGTCGAGGCCGAGTGCTTCGGCCTGCGCGTAGGTGCGCGCGTTGAGGACGCGGGCGACGTCTTTGTTCGTGTCGTTGAGCACGGAGGCACCGCAGCACGACGCAGCCGTCAGTTCGACGAGCTCGATGCCGAGGCGTTCGGCGAGCAGCATCGTCGAGGTGAACAGCTCTTTGCACGACTCTTTGGCGACGCAGCCGGGGAAGAAGCCGTACTTTTTCATCTGGGCGGACTTGGACTGGCGCTTGGGCGCCTCGAGAACGGTGGTCATGAAAGAACCGGAGCCTCCAGGGTGTCGAAAATGGTCCGAATCTCGTCGACCTTCGGAACGGGTTTGAGCGAGAGCGGTGGAATTTTCCCCGCGAGCGCCAGGCGGATACCAAACGGTGCGACCTTGATCAGGCCGCGGATGTTGAAGCGGCCGATGGTGCCTTGGATGACTTCGGTTTCGTGGAGCATCCCGGTCGCTTTGATCGTCTTCGCGATCACGAGCGCATGGCGTGGCCCGCGGCCGTCGATTTGGCCCTCTTCGATCGCGGCGCGCTTGACGGCGATGATGTCATCGTGCGGATCGACGTGCTTGGGGCAATAGGAGCATGCGTAGCAGTGCGCGCACAGCCAGAGATAGTCGTCGGCGATTTGGGCGGTGCGTTCGCTGCGCTTCGCGTCGCGGACGTCTTCGATGAAGCGGTAGGCGTACGCGATCGCGGCCGGGCCGGCGAACGCGGGATCGACCGAGACCACCGGGCAGAGCGCATAGCAGGTCGCGCACATCACGCAGTTCGCGACGGCGACCAGCTTCTTCATGTCTTCGGGCGAGACGCGGCGTTCGCGTTCGTGATCCGAATCCTTATCCGCGGGCTGCAGGTAGGGCTTGAGTCGCGAGTACTTGTCCCAAAACGGATCCATGTGGACCACGAGGTCCTTCATCGGCTGAAAGTTCGGCATCGGATCGACCGCAACCGAATTGTCCGACTTGAGGACCTGCGAAACCGGCGTCTTGCACGCCAGGCCCGTGGTGCCGTTGATGTTCATCGAACACGAACCGCAGATCGCGGACCGGCACGAGCGGCGGAACGAGATCGAACCGTCGGTCTCGGCCTTCGCCTGCTCGAGCGCATCGAGCACGGTCACCGTCGTCGGCATGTCGACCTCGACCCGATCCCGATGCGGCATCGCATCTTTGGTCTGGTCGAACCGGAAGATATCGAGTATGAAAGGCATTAGTAGCTGCGCACCTGCGGTTCGTATTTGGTGAAGGCGACTTTGCGGGAGTAATCGGGTTCGGGGTCGTTGGTGTGGCCCCGGAAGTGCATCAGCGAATGCTTGAGCCAATTTTCGTCGTCGCGGTCGGGGAAGTCGGTGCGGGCTTGGGCGCCGCGCGACTCGGTGCGGTTGAGGGCGCCGAGCATGATCGGCTGCGCGACGTCGACCAGGAACTCGGTTTCGAGCGCGTTGACGAGATCGGTGTTGAACGTCTTGGACTTATCCGAGACGGTCATCGTGCGCGCCGCTTCGCGGACCGCCCGCAGCGCGTTCATCCCCGCGGTGAGCGTCGCTTCGTCGCGGAAGATGAAGGCGTGATCGCTCATCGCCGCGTTGAGCGCCTTGCGGACGTGCGAGTGCCGTTCGCCGCTCGCGGGCCGGTTGAGGATCTCGCTCACGCGATCTTTTTCGGCGGCGAGCGTCTTCTCCGAGCTGCGCACGGTGCCGGCGGACTTGATGTAGTTGACGGCATGTTCGGCCGAGCGGTGACCGAAGACGATCGTCTCGAGCAGCGAGTTGCCGCCCAGACGGTTCGCGCCGTGGACCGAGACGCAGGCGACTTCACCCGCCGCGTACACGCCGGGGATGCGCGTCGCGCCGAACTTGTCGGTCTCGATGCCGCCCATCGCGTAGTGCATGCCGGGCAGGATCGGGATCGGCGTATCGATCGCGTCTTTGCCGGTCGCGTCGAGCGCGAGCTCGCGAATCTGCGGCAGGCGCTCGAGGATCTTTTCGCGGCCGAGGTGGCGCAGATCGAGCATCACGCAGCCCTCGACGCCGCGGCCCGCGAGGATCTCCGTCCACTCGGCGCGCGAAACGACGTCGCGCGAGGCGAGTTCGCCCTTGTTCGGCGCGTACTTGAACATGAAGCGCTCGCCCTCGGAGTTGAGGAGGTAGGCGCCCTCACCGCGTGCCGCCTCCGAGAGCAGCACGCCGTTTTCTTTGAGCGAGGTCGGATGGAACTGGACGAACTCCATGTCCATCAGCGGGATGCCGGCACGATAGGCGATCGCCATGCCGTCGCCGGTCGAGGCGTAGCCGTTGGTCGTCTTCGCGTAGACGCGGCCGAGGCCGCCGGTCGCGAAGATCGTCGCCTTCGCGGTGACGAGTTCGAGCTCGCCCGTGCGCATGTTGTACGCCACGACGCCGCTGCCGACTCCGTCTTCGACGCACAGGGCGGTAGCGAAGAATTCTTCGTAGACCTTGACCTGGAAGCGCTCGAGCTGCTCCCAGAGCGTATGCAGGATGACCAGGCCCGTGACGTCGGCCGAATAGCACGTGCGCGGCGAACCGGCGCCGCCGAACGGGCGCTGCGCGATCCGGCCGTCGGGGAGCCGCGAGAAAATGCAGCCGCGATGCTCGAGCCAGACGATTTGCTTCGGCGCATCGGCCGTCATCGCTTCGATGGCATCTTGGTCGCCCAGGTAGTCCGAGCCCTTGACGCAATCGAAGGCGTGGTTTTCCGGCGAGTCGTCCTCACGATTGCCGAGCGCGGCGTTGATGCCGCCCTGCGCGGCGCCGGAGTGACTGCGGACCGGATGCATCTTCGAGACGATCGCGACGTCGGCACCGCGCTCGGCGGCTTCGACCGCAGCGCGCATCCCGGCGAGGCCACCCCCGACGACGACGATGTCGTGCTTGATTGCTGGCATGTTCCTTCGCTTTCGCAATTCCAACGGACGCGGGACCTTCCGAGCGGTCCCGGAACGGATTCCTCGTTAGTCTACCGCCGCACGCTCGCGGACGAGCGTACCAACGTCGTAGGCGGTCGCGGCGGTATGCGATGAGGATACGCGCGAGCCGGGGAGTCCGGCGCCCAATCTTCCGCGTGTCCGCGAGGCAGCCCCGCCTGGCGGTCGTTAGGGGGCGTCGACTCGGCCGAAGAACACGTACCGGTTCTTCCCGTTCGACTTTGCCTGGTAGAGCGCGGCGTCGGCGGCGTTGAGCAGGGAGGCCGAGTCGCGGCCGTCGCTGGGAAACATCCCGATGCCGATCGAGCACCGCAAGCTGGCTTCCGCAAAGCGCTCGCGCAGCCGTAAAATGGCCCGCTCGGCCTGGTCGCGATCCGTCTGAGCCATCACCATGACGAACTCGTCGCCGCCGAAGCGGGCGATGATGTCGCCGCGCCGGCCGGCGCCCTTCGCGATCTCGGCAAACGCCTTGAGCGCTTCGTCGCCGGCGGCGTGGCCGAGCGAGTCGTTGATCTTCTTGAGATCGTCCAGGTCGAGGATGATGAAGGCAAGCGGCGCCCCGTACCGGTCGGCGTTGGTCAATTCGCGCTCGAGCAGCTCGTTGAGGGCGCGGCGGTTCGAGAGGCCGGTGAGGGCGTCGGTGAGAGCCAGGCGCTGGGTCTCCTCGAGCAGCCGCTTCGTCTCGTTGTAGAGGCGCGCGTTCTCGATCGCGATCGCCGCTTGTGCGGCGAAGTCGAGCAACATGCGGATCTGCATCTCACCCACCTCGTCGGTCGGCGGGCTATCGACGTAGAGAATGCCGCGGACCGTGTTGCGCGTGATCAAGGGCAGCATGCAGTAGGTGCCGACGGTGTCGCGCAGGGGGTGCTCGCCGTCCCCCGCGGAGCCGAGCGCGAAATCGGTCGTCCCGCTGATCATCGCCGAGAATGCCGGCGTCATGACCAGGTCGTCGGGGTCAGGCGAGGGGAGGACATTTCCTGCCCGATCGGTTTCCAGGCGGCGAGTCGCCCGGCCGGGACCGTGCGTGTCGAAGAGGACGACCCGGCCGAAGCGCAACGCCTCGTTGACCCCGCGCAAGACCGTGGAGAGGATATCGTCAACTTCCAACGTCGAGTTCATGGTCGAGAACACTTGCTGGAGGACGAAGAGTTCGGCGTTCTGCTGGGCGTACTCATCGCGCTCGGCCTCGAGCTCGATGACACGGGAACGTAAGAGCGCTACTTCATCGAGAAGTGCGCTCATGTCGTCCACGACCTCGCGAGATCCGGGCAAACAGGCAGCTCCTCGCCGAGTTGATAAGCAGTGCGTTCGCAGGGTCGGGGGTGCGTTCCTACGGTATACTTGATGCTTCTTGGCCCAGCGTCGTCGATAGGAATTGGTCGGTTCGGTGAGTTCGTTCGTCCATCTGCACGTTCATAGCGAGTATTCGTTGCTGGATGGTGCTTGCCGCGTGGAAGATTTGTGTCGGAGTTCGGCGACCGACGGCTCCCCGGGAGTCGCCCTCACCGACCATGGCGTGATGTTCGGCGCGGTCGACTTTTACGATACGGCTCGCAAGTATTCGCTGGTTCCGATCATCGGCTGCGAAGCGTACATCGCTCCCCGCGGGCGCTTCGATCGGACCGTCCGCGACGAAGCGCATATCACGCTGCTCGCGGCCAGCGATGAAGGCTACAAGAACTTGACGGCGCTGATCTCCAAAGGGTTCCTCGAGGGATACTATTACAAGCCGCGGATCGACATGGATCTGCTCGCGCAGCATCAGGCCGGCTTGATCGTGCTCTCGGGCTGCATGTCCTCGCTGTGTGCCTCGCCGCTGCTCAAGAACGATCGCGCGACGGCGCTCTCCAATGCCAAGATGTTCCGCGACATCTTCGGCGATCGCTTCTACATCGAGATCATGCGGCACGGCATGCCCGAAGAAGACGTGATCAACACCGGTCTGATCTCGATCGCCCGGGAACTCTCGCTACCGATCGTGGCAACCAACGACTCCCACTACTTGGCGCGCGGCGACGCGCAGGCGCATGACGTGCTGCTCTGCATCGGGACGGGCAAGACGGTCGCGGATACGTCGCGCATGAAATTCTACTCGGACGAGTTCTACGTCAAATCGCCGGCCGAGATGCGCGAGCTCTTTGCCGACATCCCCGAGGCGTGCGACAACACGCTCGAAATCGTCAAGCGCATCGACATCAAGATCCCGGAAAAAGTGTTCTATCTGCCGGATTATCCGGTGCCCAAGCGCGGCGCGGACGACGTCGCGCAGGTGATGGCGGGATCGCTCGCCGGCGCCAGCGAGGCGGATGCGAACCGGGTCATCGATCTCTCGGCCGACGACTACTTGCGTCTGATCTGCGAGCAGGGGCTCATCGCGCGCTACGGCGAGGAGCGCGCGAAGAACGATCCCGTCTTGCGCGAACGGCTCGAGTACGAACTCGACGTCATCATCAAGATGGGCTTCAGCTCGTACTTTCTCATCGTCTGGGATTTCATCAAGTACGCGCGCGATTGCGATATCCCGGTCGGCCCGGGCCGCGGCTCGGCGGTCGGTTCGCTCGTCGCCTATACGCTGCGGATCACCGATCTCGATCCGATCAAGTTCAAGCTGATCTTCGAGCGCTTCCTCAACCCGGACCGCATCTCGATGCCCGACATCGATACCGATTTCTGCGTCGAGCGACGCGATGAAGTGATCGCCTACGTGACCCAAAAGTACGGCAAGGACCGGGTCGCGCAGATCGTGACCTTCGGGACGATGGCGGCTCGCGCCGCGATCCGCGATGCGGGCCGGGCGCTGGCCGTGCCGCTCCCGGACGTGGATCGCGTCGCGAAGCTCATCCCCTCGGGTCCGGGCGGGCTTTCGATCAAGGACGCGCTCCTCAAGATCGACGAGCTCAAGAACCTCTACGACATGAACCCGCAGATCCGGCGCTTGCTGGATACCGCGAACTCGATCGAAGGGCTGGCGCGGCACGCCTCGACGCACGCCGCGGGCGTCGTGATCTCGAAAAATCCGCTGATCGAACATGTTCCGCTGGTGAAGATCGGCGACAACGACGTCAACACGCAGTACGAGATGAGCAACGTCGAGCGCGTCGGCTTGCTCAAGATGGACTTCTTGGGCTTGCGCAACCTCACGGTGATGAAGGCCGCGACCGACGAGATCCGTCGCACGACCGATCCGACGTTCACCCTCGAGACGATCCCCGACAACGATCTCCGCACGTTCGAGATGCTCGGCCGCGGCGAGACGCTCGGCGTGTTCCAACTCGAGTCCGAAGGCATGCGCCGCGTCTGCATCGAGATGAAGCCCTCGACGCTCGACGACATCATCGCCCTCGTCGCCCTCTATCGCCCCGGCCCGATGGACTGGATCCCGCAGTACATTTCCAACAAACACGGCCGTACGAAAGTCACGTACATCCACCCGAAACTGGAATCAATTCTTAGCGATACCTACGGAATTGCCGCCTATCAAGAACAAGTCATGCAGATCGCCCGTGACATCGCCGGCTTCACCATGGGCCAGGCCGACGAACTTCGCAAAGTCATGGGGAAAAAGCAGAAAGACAAGATCCCCGTCTATCGCGAGAAGTTCATCACGGGCGCGGCCGAGACGAGCGGGATCGATGGGAAGATGGCGGAGGAGATCTTCGCGTTCGTCGAGCCGTTTGCGGGCTACGGGTTCAATAAATCGCATGCCGCCGCGTACGGATGGATATCGTACCAAACCGCCTATCTGAAGGCGAATCACCCGATCGCCTACTTCGCGGCCCTGATGACCTCGGTCAAAGACAAGACCGACAAGCTCGTCGAGTACATTGAAGAAGCGAAGAAACTCGGCGTGCCGGTTCTGCCGCCGGACATCAACGAATCGCTGGTCGATTTCGCGGTCGTCGGCTCGCAGATTCGTTTCGGTCTTGCCGCGATCAAGGGCGTCGGCGAGGCGGCGGTTCGGTCGATCCTCGCCACCCGCACCGAGGGTGGCAGGTTTGTCGACTTTTTCGATTGCGCGCGGCGCGTGGATCCCAAGGCCGTCAACCGGAAAGTGTATGAAGCGCTGATCAAATGCGGCGCGTTCGATACGCTCCCGGGCAACCGTGCCCAGTTACTCGATGCGCTCGATACCGCGCTCGAGGGCGCAACGCGGGCCGCGCGAGATCGCGAGATCGGGCAGTTTTCGCTCTTCGGCGAGGTCGCTGAAGCGGGGCCGGCGTTGACGCCGAAGTTCCGGCCGATGGCGCCCCCGACGACGCTCGAAGCCCTCGGCTGGGAGAAAGAAACCCTCGGCATCTTCGTGTCGGGCCATCCGCTCGCGGACGTCGCCGAGGCGCTCGTGCGCGGCGGCGCGGTGCCGGTCAAAGACTTGCGCGGGATGGAGGACGATGCATCCGTGCGCGTCGCGGGGCTCGTAACGACGGTCCGGCGCACGATGACCAAGGCGCAAGCCCAGATGCTCATTGCGACGGTCGAAGACATGACGGGAACGATCGAGGTCGTGCTCTTCCCCAAACAATACGCGGCGCTGCAAAGCTATTTCGTCGAGGACGGGATCATCATCGTGAACGGACGCTTGCGCTTGCGCGAGCGGCGCGGCTCGACGCCGGGCGAAGAGGTCCCGCTCGAGCTGAGCGTCACGGCGAACGACGTGCAGCGTTTCGAGCGCGGGGCCGAGCCCGCGCGCGTCGCCGGTTGGCATGTGACGGTCTCGCGCCGCGATCACATCGATGGCCTCGCGACGCTGCTCGCGGAGTGGCCGGGATCGGTACCGCTGGTGATTCACGTCAACGGTGACTCGCTGCTCAAGACGATTGCCCCCGCGCCGCAGATGCGCGCGCGGCTCGCCGCGATCGTCGGCGAAGCGAACGTTCGCGAAGGGGAACCGTGAGGCTGCCGGCCGGCGTTCGCGACTGGTTGCCGCACGAGCTGGCGCGCAAGCGCGAGATCGAACTCGTCATGCGGGCCGCCTTCGGGCGCTGGGCCTATGAAGAAGTCCAGACGCCGATGTTCGAGCGCTTCGATGTGCTCGAACGCGGCCTCGGCTACGAGCTCACCGAGCAGACGTTTCGCTTCAACGACCGCCGCGCGACGCCGCTCGCGCTGCGCCCCGAGATGACGACGCCGATCGCGCGCCTCGTCTCGACGCGCATGCGCGACGTCCCGCTGCCGCTGCGGCTCGCCTACATCGCGCCGGTCTTTCGCTACTACGACCAGCCGCAAGAGGGCCGGATGCGCGAGCTCACGCAGGCGGGGGTCGAGTTGATCGGCGCGAGCGGTGTCGATTCGGATGCGGAGTCGCTCTTTATGGCGATCGAGGCGCTCGACAACGTCGGTTTGCGCGATGCGCGCTTCGACATCAACGACGCCTCGGTCGTCGACGGGATCCTCGAGGGAATTGGCCTGACCGGCGCGGCGGCGCTCACGGCGAAGGGCCTGATGAAGGAGCGCAACATCGTCGCCTTGCGCGCGCTCGGCTACGAG
>Ga0116230_10002340_pt1 | contig 18248 bp, 18 predicted proteins | sample S1TSphfallax_3_FD_88678 | JGI IMG/M metagenome (GOLD analysis project Ga0116230, IMG submission 88678) | Host-associated microbial communities from peat moss isolated from Minnesota, USA - S1T2_Fd - Sphagnum fallax MG | ecosystem: Host-associated > Plants > Peat moss > Unclassified | place...
ACGTCCGTTTCCGCACCACAACTATTGTCGTCGATGGGGGCGGCATTTTTGGGATTTTGAGGGTGGGTGAGGAGATTTGGGTGCGCTTTTTTTGGGCTACGGGCTTAGGCGGGTCATGATTTTTATTTTTTTCGTGGGGGGGGGCAGGGGGTGGGGTGGGGTTCTAGGGGTCTTAATAGGTGGAAGTGAACCGGAGTGGGAAATGCAAAGGATCGAGTGGGGGGGATCAACGGGGTGCATTATGCACTGGGTTCACACTAGTATAATATATTTCATCAAATTATGTTACTGAAAATCAAAAAGTAAATTTTTTTCATTGAAAACATAGTCCCAACTCATAATTATTCTTTGTTATTGAACATATATATACAACTTTTAAAGTTCAAGTTTACTATGTAAATAATTTTAATTGCATAAGTATTCTATGAAATACATTATATATATAATGTATCACACATATTTGAGTCCAAACCATATAATTTTTGTTATAATTATCATGTAGTTTTCAATTACATTTCATCACTTGAAAAAATTGTGTTTGTGACATCCATTTTGGTACAACACAATGTGTTTTTACCCTATGAGAGTACAACACCTATTGCAAAGTCAAAAACATCCATCTTTGTAAGTGCCTACATGAATCATGAATGGGGCAATTGCGAAAAAAACCTTCAAAGATTGAAAGACATTTTTAGCTTGAATTCCCCCCAAAAAAAGGTTGATTTTTCCTAGTCAACAAAGTAAAAGGGACCATTATTGATGAACAATGGGCAATGAAATGTTGATAAAAGTTAATAAATCTAAGAAAACATTAAACATTTCGAACCAAAGCTAGTGTAACCCAATCAACAATGGTCTAAACTTCACAAAAATCCATGTGAATGTGCACCAAACTATATGCTCCACGTAGATTAATTTTGGTGTACACCTTGGCATGATTAAACCAATCCAATAACCCTGAGATCAAGGGCAAAGGGTATTGATTTTTTATGGTGAGTCGATGTAGTCCATAATAATTCACACACATTTGTAAAAAACCATATTTCTTTTTTATAAAGAGAATAGGGGCACCAACTAAAGACTTTGAATGTCAAATGAACCTCTTATTAAGGTTCTCATCGAAATATTCATGAAGTGCTACAAATTCATCTTGTGACAAATTACAAATGGGTTTGAATGGAGGTTGCGCTCCTTCCACAAGATCAATGGTGTAGTATGGTTGATGTTGGGCAAGGTGTTCACATTTTTCTTTTCAAACACATCTTTGAATTCCTAGTACTGGGAAGGAATTTCATATGGACATGGTTCAAAATTTGATGAGGGGAAAACATAAATTAAAAATGTATCTCCTTTTGTGGCAAGATTCATGAAGGTTTTTGCTCCAACAAACAAAGGCTTGGGTTACCTATGCATTCTTATATCATCTAGGTTTTCCTTTTGCTTCAAATTTTGCATGCTTTTGACAAGGGTTTCACATTCGAAGGCTTCATGCTATGGTGTTTCAAAATGAAGACTCTTTGTATGCCAATCCATTTGCAGATTATGTGGAACAAGCTAAAACAATATAATGATGACAAGATTTTTTAAAGATGAAATGACATTAAAGACAACCTTACTGGTGTGGGAACCGATGGTAACATTTAATGGCTTGGTTTCATGAGTGAGTGGTCTTGATGAAAGGTTTCGACCATCAATGACCTCAATCAGCACTAGTGTGTTTTTTTTTACTATAACCAACATGTATTGTCACATTAACTCATTGTCGATAAAACATGTTGATGCGTTAGAATCAAGAAGTGTTTGGGTCTCCATCGTCACAAGCTTACTACATTTCATAATGATTGGTACCAATAAACATGATGTTAAGTTAAAAATAGGTTGAAACCATTATCATTACATGATGCATCAAGGTATAGCTTCACGATCCCTATCAAAATTGGACATGTTCATTTTTCGATTCCTCTAGTTGTGGATTGGTAACATAGATGGCGTGTGTTGCATGTGGTCCACAAATTTTTGGACATTCACGAACAACATGACATGGTTTTCCACAATACAAACAAAGATTATTTGTACGTCATCATTACTTCTTTTATTCCGTGAGGGGCTTGAATCTTGTCTTATCAATCTGCGTGGGATTGTCCTTTGGCAAGGTTGTCGAAAATTGGGTTGGCGTCGTAGGTGGAAAGCTCTTTTGTGTTGTTGATGGTGCAAAATTCCCTTGTGCTATCAATGTGAGTTCATGGTGCCCTTCTTGTTAGCATTAAAGAACTTATTATCACATTAAACAACTTGTGCAATGGCTTGACTTAATTTTGAAAGGTTTGGCAAGGTGCATAACAAGTCCCTCACATCACCTCATGACCCAAACTTAAACTGATTTATGAATGCTACCTCACCTTATGAAATATCACAAACCAACTATCTAAATTTTGATGCATATATTACAATTAAATGTGATCCTTGAGAAAAAAATAATATTTTAATACTGGATGTGTAATCTTTGTTTGAATATCCAAAGGTGGCATTGAATTATTCAAGGAATGCTTCAAAGTTGTTGAACAAGGGTGATTAATGTTCCAACAAGGGTGCAAACTAAACAAACGTCGTGTCTGACAAAAGGTGCCAACATTATTACAAAATGTGGGTCTAGTTCATTAATCTTTCATTAGACTAATGAATTCACTACTTTCCAACTAGTCCCCATTTACAAAGACCAATGAGTTCATTCAAAATCTAATGAAATCACTTGGCATATAGAGACATTTTTTGTTGTAGTGCAATGAGTCCAACTTGAGCTGGGCTAGTTGAATACCAATGAGGATGAAATTGGATGACCAAACACATTTGGTTGACAAAACCTTGAAACTTTGAACATGTGCCATCAAACTTGTCAGGTAGGCTAATTTGTGGTTTTTTGGGTTAGGGTTCTGTTTGCAAAATACATCCTTAAGATATCAAAACTTGATTGATTTACAAATGAACAATAGATTCCCAAAGTGCTCAATTTTCCAATTCAAATTTTTTTAAGGACAATAAGGATTTCTTCCATGGATGTAAACATGATTACAAACATCGTGAAATATGACACCAATAAGAGGTGGGTAATCCACAACCTTAGTCAATGAGAAATGGGTAATCCATAACTTTTTGAAAAAAAATCCTTTGAAAAAAAAGGGTAATCCACATTCAATGCTAAAAGGAATCTACCTCCTAAATGATTTATACATGCAAAAATAGATGTAAACCTGATGGAATTTGTTTAAACTATCAAAAACACAAAGATCCACAAGAACAAAGGTTAAAGGAAAGGTCAAAGTCTTATTTTCAAATAAAAAACAAAACAAGACTATGCGATTAAAAAACAAAAATAAAAAAACTAAAAACAAGAACACGAGACGTGCAAGATAAACGTGAAAATGGATCTTTATTATGCTAACATATGTAAACACAAATATGAAAAGAACATGACAAGGCTATGGTGTAAGATTGTGCCTAAAACTAATGTTGAACATACTAAAAGAAGTGAATGTTCTTACTTTTGTTTATATTCTTTTAGGGACCTAGATCAAATAAGCTTCCAAAGAGGCTTCTTATGTGTGTATTAAGTAAATAAGCTTCTTGAAAACCTTCCTAATTGAAATTCAACTATGAATAACTAAAACTTAGTTAAAAATTAACTAAGATTTAATTAGGAATCAACTAGGAATGAATTATAGTTAATTAAGACTTAACTAAAAGTTAACTATGACTTAATTATAACTTAATCGAAACTTAACTGAAAGTTAGTTAAGAAATAACTTTGAGTTAACTCAGATTTAACTAGAACTTAACCAAGACATAATTATAATGAACTAAGTATCAACTAGAAGTGAATTATGAATTAAGTTAAAGTGATTAAAAATTTAACTAGAAGTTAACTAATAGTGAATTGAAACTAAATTACAAGTTAGGTTTATGGATGAACATTTAAATGAATGAATTCCATGGCATTGGCATCAGAACAATATTGGTTTGCATTGTTTTAAGGCATGAAACAATGAATTATTTTTTCCATATCCAATTTAGTTTGTACTTCAATTTGGAAATGATGCATCATAGCATCCCATACATCTTCCTCAATGAAAGAACATTTAGTAAAAACATGACCATCATGTTTGTAAAACTATAATGGTTGGGTGTGATTCTGGGTTTTTAATTTGTACCTTGGATAGATCTATTCCATACCCTTTTTCCAAGTAGGAAATATGTTTTGTCGATTTTGTTTAACCATGAACTCATTGTTTTGCAACACATTAACATTAGTTTTTGTGTTCATTCCTATATTGGGTATTGTTGTTGGTGTAATATTACGTTTAGTTCTTATCTCCATCCTTGATTGGTACACAACTTTAGTTGTAAAAGCATGTTACTGTAGACACTTATATAATACAACTTTCACATATTATGATATTACATACTCAACTTCATCATTATCCGAGTCTTCTTCCCATTCATTAGGGGGTTGATGGTACATAAATGAAACAAATTGCCAAGTAGAACAATTGTTTGTTGATTTTATATCCAACCTTTCATGTACCTCTTCATGGACATGTAATACCTCCTTGCATCTATACAAATTACCATATTTTTGAAATGACAAAGTCATATCTATTTTTTTTGTACCTTTCAATGTAAATATGCAAGGGTAATATTGAATGCATTATCTCCCCATCCTTTTGGTTCAACTTTTGGAAATGCACACTACAATGTACACAATTTTAGGGAAACTTGGCACTACATATAATATTCAAAGTAACAACACTTTTAAAATTTCATTCACTTTGAATTATTTTAAAGATCCATATAAATAAATTGTCTTCAAAATTAAAGGAAATCCTAAGAATTATGAATATGAAGAGACATAATTTTGCATTTGAGTAAATGTACACCAATAATTTAATACATATTTTCAAAACCTTTATTTGACAACATTTTTCCATTTTTAAAATTCAAAACTTCATCTTACTTTTGTCAAATGATTAAAAAAACACTTAACCCAAGTAAATTTTCAATGGAAAAACATTTTCTAACCTAAAAAATATAATCATCAACACATTGTCATACCATATTATACTAATGAATATTTTAAATTGTTTGACTTAAACTCCACAACCTTAAGAAAAATTGAAAACTTTGATGGGAAAGATTTTTTTTTTATGGTTTCTTGTATGTATGTGTAAAACTTCATAAAAAAATCATTAAATGTAATATAAGTCTTAGTCCTTTTGTTGGAATTGCAAAAAATGCGATAGGGCGTTGCAAATCAAAATAAATTTTTATTGGACTATTATATCATTTATATGTGCATTGATTTCACAACATAATGTGAAATTGGGACATAAACCATCATCTATTACAAAATTTTAGTGAAAACTATTTTCCAAATTTCCACCATGATGCATGAAATTAAGATAGGTACAGAAAATTATCAAATTATGATATAATTTTTTTTGTGTAGACCATAGCATGCATTCACCCAAATATTTCCTTCAACAATAGCATGTCTTGGATATCGGGTTTCCCCATTGTTCTACTAATAAATGTTTCTCAAGGTTCCATAATTGTTGTAAACAACATCATGTACCATACATGTCATTCCTTTGTCTTGGGTATTTTTTAGATAATATAATTTTTGGAATATATGTAAAATTGCATGTTGCTTCATCCAACACTTGTGGTTTCATTTCTATAACATCTTCTTATTCATTATGTCAAATTGGAACTTGATCTAGTTGTCTTTGTAGATTTTGAATCATCGTGTGATTCATGTTCATCCCCGTTCCATTGTTATTATTTGTAAAAAAAAGTTACAAATTTAAATGCTTACAATAATGTTTTTGCTTATATTTCAATACTAACACTTCTCAACCAATTTTGAATATGTGAGCCATAAAAAAATCTCACACAATAACATTTATGTGCATATAACAAAAGACAACCAAAACATAAATCCATGAAATCTTGAATTTTCTACCCCAAATTCATTCCTAGGGATGGTCACCAAATGGTAAATGTTAATATTATTCTACTATTTTAATATTTAATTTGGTACTTAACATTTCATTATTCAAATTATCAAAGTTTGGAATAACAACAAATTATAAAATATAGAAAATCAAACAAGTCAAATGTTCCAAAATGCATTTGTGAAACATAATCATATTTACAATGCTTTTAAAACAAAATTAAGAACAATATCGAATTGAAAAAATAAAATAAAACATTTACAATGTTATCCAAATTGTTCTTTTCCATCAATTTAAAAAAAAAAATCTAACATTAATTTCATCAACAACAAAACCACAAAAACAAGCAATGTTCAAAAATTAAAAACTCCTCCAATGTCATTCCAATTTTTTTTGCTATGAAAATAAATTCAAACTATCCTTTATTCAATCCTAATCAACTAGCTTCAATTTGCCTTAAGATGACAACACATGTTTGCCTTTAGCAACGGCCATTGCCCTGATCAAAATGAATTGTTCTTTCTCAACCTTCACAAAATTATTATTGCCATGGCTAAATACATCTCAAGCTCCTTTTTCAAAACATGAGTATTGCACCTTGAAAGGGAATAGGTTTTTGGATCAACCAAACATGGGTTGATATATATGCTTTTGATGCCAAAAGGTGATTCCCATAGACCTAACCATGTCAATTTCTCTCGATTGTGGGTTGACATTACATTAAAACAAGTGAATAGTGTTGCGGGTTTGCATGTTAATTGATTATTTTGTAGTTCGGGTTTTGAGTTCCTAGTACTTTCTCAAAGTAACCTAGAAGTGGCGGAGACCCTTTGTAGGGATGGTCAACGGCGTATTGAATGGTGTCTGCCCACATCCATGGTTCAATGCTTTACACTATTAAAAAAAACATGATTTCATTGCAAGGCATGAATCAATACCTTGAAAATAGTTTGTAGCATTCTTGCACCATGTTATTTGGGTTGTAGGGTTCCTTTTCAAAGAAAATGTTTAAAACAATACAAGCATTAGTTTTGTCCCAACAACTTGAGTCATTGTGTAAGTGGGACCAAATGGAAGTATGTCATTGATAGGCCCCAAGTTTTGAATATATGGCTTGTGCAACAAGGCATTAACTTTATGTATAATGAAGTAACATGTCTTGAAGAATCTAGTTTTTTTTCTAATTGCTTATGAAGAGTAACATTTGGAATCTATTTGGGGGTGAGGGTTTTACTACAATCAAGCCCCCTTGTTAACACAAACACATTTTTATTCCACCATGGCAATACCACAAGGTCAACAAATTTAGCATGTGCTTTAGGACACAACAATGAGAGTGTTAAGTAGCCTACAACATTCAAAAGGACAATGTAGCACACCAATGACTTAGAGGCCAATTGTTTTCTTCAAGTTCAACCACACAATTCAACAACACCATTGTTGTTGAAAACCTAGAGAACATAAACATAAGAAACAAAACATGCCTATTCCACAGAAAAAAAACATTGTTCCTTAAACCCCTTGTTGATCATGTTCACATCCTTCAAAAACCAAAAGCAACCCACTAATAACAACATAGTTAGTGAATGAATGGTGAACATGTGAACATGTGAACATAATAAAATATTTAAAAAATATTCCATCCAACTAGATGGAAAATCCAAAATATATTCTCATGGCACATGGGGAAATATTCCACTAAATGGCAAAAATATTTTGTCATGTAACCATAATTAAGGTCAACGTTTTCAAAACCTATTTTCAAGAGCCTAAACAAGATTCAAACATGTTATTTTGTTAAAATGTGATCTTGGAAACAACCATAAACTAACATGTTATCGTGTAAATTAACCATGTAAACATTGGACATGCAACATTTGTTGGAATTAGTTTTTGGGTTTCCATACTGTTCTAAATGCAATAGGCATTTTCTCACTATCAAGTATTTGTACATTGATAGTGATCATTTGAGTAGCACCAACATGTTATCATGAAAATTGCCTAGGTAAATAATACACATAACATCATTTGTTGGAATTAGTTTTTTGGTTTTCATATTGTTCTATGTGATAGGCATTTTCATCACTATCAAATATTTATGCATTGAAAGCAACTTGAACAAATCTAACATGTTATCATGGAAACTGACCATGTAAACATTCATCATTTGTTGGAGTTGGCTTTTGGGTTTCCATATTGTTCTATTAAAATTGTAGATATGTTGTCACAAATTATGATCTTTATTACAACAAAAAAACCACTAGCAAAATCTTAGTTTAAATTGTTCACAAACACATTGATATGCTTGGTGCATGTCGTGCCCTTCAATGGCCTTCTCATGCATCAATAGTTGTTGAATCTCGTCCCAACTCTATGTGGAATAATGAACGAACTTTTTTTGTGTACCCACAAAACATTACATATTGTAGGACATACTATAGATGCTTGCACTACACCTAGTTAGCTTGCATGCTTGAAGAAGTTGTCATCATTGCGACAAAGCATATGCACGAATTTGGGTAATTCCCAATTGTTACATAGTATTGCTTGTGAGTTTCTTAGTCGTTAAAGATCAAGTTGTAAATTTGTCCATACATTGATGTAGAAACTTTAATTGGGGGAAACATTTTCACTTATTCCATTGTCAAATTTTGGTGTGTGGTTTGTGATGTTGGGTTATATTCAATGTGGAATTTTGCTCTTGTAGGAAAAAGGTAATGGAAAGTCGATGATTTGTGAAACATAAGTGGCAATGGTGAGAAGGATTTTATAATGATGAAGTTAAGAAGACCACCATGCTGCTAAGGAGGGTAGGTTTTTGGAGAGCAAAGCTAAGTTTCATGTGATCCTTTTTTGGCATTTTGTTTTGAGAATTACAAGCAAAGGATGTGTCTCTAAGGCAAAGTAGAACACAATCCAAAACTTGTTAGGTTCTTCAATTTAATTTTAGCTAAGTCACTAGAACCTATAGATTTATAGACAATGTTGGTAATAAAGTCATGGGTATGAGGAGGTGACAAGAACACTAATGAATCTTAAATGGACTAGGGCATTGGCTAGTTGTTTGAGTGTTTGTGAATGTGCTAGCAATTTGTCAAGGATCTATAATGGTTGAGGTTGAAGCAGTGTGTGGTGTGAGAATTTGCGTCTCATCCTTTCCGAGTAAACAACGTTGCGATTGAGTGTTGTGCTTGAGTAGACTGGATTGGGAAATTGGGGACAGAGGCATCTAGCACCATATCACTTGGGTTTTCAAAGAAAGGATGGTTGTGTAAGTACATGCGATTAAGTTTCTGGGGTGGGTGTTTGAGCAATCGGGCAGCATGGGTAGAGCTTGTCTAAACCCCACGCCTGATTATCCATGATTTTCAAAGAGAGAACTCCCCGAGGGATCTGATCCATCGCCACTTAATCGCCTGATTTATTTAGGCTACATGTTGAGGAAAGGCTGAAACTTTAATTTTGGTTGTATTCTGATCTCTTTGAGCATAAGGATTCTGTACTTGTTTTCACTGTGTATTGTATATCTGTAAGAGCACAGTACTTGGATTTTTTCGACTGCTTCCTTTTTTTTGCTACACCCCCTTTTCAGTTCTCTGTGAAAAACTTAGATTTTTATTTTGTCCGCGTTTTGTTTCTGATTGTCGCCGTTGTTTTTGGAAAAGCTTCGAGAAATTGTTGTTAGGTTTTTCTATTTGTAGTCCTGAGCAGCGCAGAGCAACAGCAACAGCAGGCTTCAATTATTCTTCTTGACCCTTGTTTGTTTTTGGATGCGTCTGTTTTTGGTCTTTTGATAGGTCTTTTTTTTTGGTCGTGTATAATAGCTGTAGCAATAGTTGCATGGTTTTCTTTCGACTCTGGTGATGGTGATGAGCTTTGGTTGTATGGCTTCGTGAAAAAAAGAAGAAGAATGATGTCAACAACACGGACTTGCGTTTTTGGTTTTGGCTTTTGAACTTTTTCGTCTTGCAATGTCATTCGATTCCCAATGAAATTGTTGTGTGGGTTTTTTTCCCCCGGGCGACCATCCTTTCAGTTTCTCTGCAGACTTTCGCCACAGAAAATCTATGCGATTTTGAAAATCACTGCCAAGAGTTAAGCAGCAGACAGACAACAAGAGGTACGACAGAAGTCACTGGTTGGTGACATTTTCCTTGGTTTCCTCCAAACCGAAATTGTGTTTGTGCTGTACTGCAAAACTCTAAAGGATTATAAATCCCTTTTGCTTAAATCTGTTCTCGGAAAGCTCACTGAGGCTTTCGGTTGTTGGGGAAAGGATTTTGAGTTTGTCAAGTGTCTAAACAGTATTTGACTTGGAAACTTGAACGAAGTTGCAAACATGGAGAAGAACTTTCTTGGTTCTGTACATTGGTTCTGTTTTTTGCAATTACCATCTGTCTGATCCTGACATCCTGACATGTAACTCTTGCTGGGGTTGTCAAGGATGATAACTGGAAAAATTTGAGTGGCCAGAAGTGGCAAGATGTGGAATTGGGGAACAAAAGAAGAAGAATTAGATTTTGGGAAGTTTTGTATATAGTGCAAAAATGTGGATAGAGAAGGAAGCAGCTGCAGATCCAAAGCCTGTGGTTTTGCTCAGAGTAAAGGCAGCTCTGTGGATTGTGAAGGTGAGTCGATCTTTTATGAGGTCTTGCTCTCAGTTGCAATTCATATATACCCATCTTTCTTGAGGACTAACTCCCCGATCATTTCTTAAACCTAGAATTCTAGACATGAGTTCTCAGGGGATTGTTACTCTGTGGAGAGAACAATCACCATAGAATGGATGACAATTTTTCTCTCATTTGGTATCAAAGGTATGATTGTATCAAGTTTCTGCATATAAGGAATTTTGTCATGTGATGATGATGATGTGGAAGGAGAGTGTTTACAGACATCATTTGTTGGCACTTGACAACAACATGAATTCACCAGCATTTTGTTCTCTTTTCTCTTGGAGATCTCATGGAGATTATTCTCTTAAAATCATCTAATTTCAGGACTGAATTGGCCTTACTGTTTTTTGTACAGGTGCAGCAGGATGAAATCATTGTGAGTTGACTATACAATGCAGATATATGTGTTGCTGCTACCTTTCCATCTCTTATTCCTCATTATGTTCTCAAGCCCGATTGTTTTAGGTATTTTATTTATGGGTCTTTATTTGCTGGACATGGACAGGTTATATATTCCCAAGGATCAGGCGTCACAACAAAACTCCTCCTTAGTGGACAGTCTCTTTGGGTTGGCTGGTAAAGATCAATTCAAGATCTTCATCTTCAGTCTCTTGTTGTCAACCTTGCTTGGTTTCACTAGGGTTGATGTGAGATCATCTTACAACCTTCTTGTGGCAAACTTGAATACTTTACTGGTTCAACTCATCTTTGTTGTTCATCAGTGGTGCAGGGAATTCTGAGCTCTCTTCAAGCTATGTACCAGCCCCCCTGCTACACTTCAATCTACACCTGTTTGTGTAGATTTGCAAGTTTTACAGAATGACTTACAGGTTTTTGAATTATGGAATATGCAGTATTTCACAGGTTATCACAGCATTGTGAGCCTATCCACTGGTCTCAAGTAGCACTCATCACTAAAGACAAATTCTCTGAGCACAGGACATTGCATCCTGATCAGATGCCTCTGAAGTACGTCTCTTGAGCTCCCTGTTGTCCCCTTCAGACTGTTGTTGCCTCAAAGTGGCTTCAAAGCTTGTGAAATAACTTGCAACTTCATTTGGTGGAGGGTTTGTTTTCTTTGCAAGAGTCTTGTAATTGTACACACAATTGTCTTCCTGGACAACAACCACCGCCTTCCTTTTTCCCTCTGCCACCAATTCTGATCTGAGGAAGGCTCATTCCCCTCATCTGGAAGCAAATCATGCAAATCCTTTCACAAAAACTATCATGTCCACTTTGAGTTTGCAGCTCATTTATTACTCGTCTAAATTTGGCAGACCCACAAGATATGGTACTCATAGAGTGCAAATTTGAGTTGGTGTTTTGGCACTTTTTGACATCACCAGGCCAGCTGTCTCTGTTCATCACAACTGTGCTCTTGCAGCTCATGTGTCCTGAGTTCTCGCGACTTTCAGTAGAGCTTATTTATTTGCCACATTATTGATGAGCAGAGCCCACTTTGTGCACTAGATATTGAGGTGGGTAATGACTCCATCCATTTCTTGGAATTTTGTTGATCAGTTGAGGGACTCATCTCACTTTTTGCTGCACTAATTGCTTTTCCAGTGATGTTCAGTCCAAAAGGGTGTTGTTATGAAGAATGTGGCACCCTTAGATGTCCCAAACCATTTTATCTGGATTGCCTTTTCAACTGAATTTCTGCACATTTTAATATCAAGATGTGTCCTTTCTTTCAGTACATCGGAAATTGGTTTTGCCTTCTTTCAGAAATTAAGGGGCAGGAGCTGAATTTAGGCAATGATGTGCTTAATAACTCAATCAATGCATCAAGTGCTTGTCTGGAGAATTGGGTGTGTTAACCACAACTATGGTTTGTTGTGGGGTTGAAATTCAGTAGACATTGAAAACACAAGATGCATCATTGACAATTACAGTATCAGCAGTGGAGTGCTCATCACAGCAGCCGGTATTCAGTGAGCATCTATATGCAGTTGCAGATGGAGATATTCTGTGGGACTGTTAATTTGAGGATTAGATTTGGGCAGGTAAGTATGGGTGTTCTGTGTTCTACTGTAATCATCTAAGCCAATTGAAGCCTCTTGAGGGCAATGTCAATGTGGAATAAGATACCAATTACAACAAGCTAGGTGCACTGAAGAAACAGAACCAACAGTGCTAAGCATCAAAATATTTGAAAACCAGATTTTCCCTGCCAGTCATGATTCTCTAGTGGGTCTTATTGCAAACTTTCAGAGGGAGCAGCACAAAAGTGATCTTTCTAACAGATCACTAAAAAGAATTTGTAGACACTGTCTGATTCACTAGGTCCTTCTGGTTATTATGTTTAAATTAGCTGCGATATACCCACTAACGATATTGTCAACAAAACTTCTGAGAATCTATAACATTGTACAAAATGTGATGAACTGGATTGTTGGTCACAAATTACACTGATGATCACAACTTTCTGAAAATATAAAGCTTCAGTATTTGTTATTTTTTTGTTTTCCATTTATTTTTTCTTCAGAAAGGCAGATCACAAGCCTTAACATCAAGTCAAGAAAACTTGGATTTGGACAGGAACAAGTTGAGATGAAAGGGTAGTCTTTGCAAAAATCTTATGCATGTTCATAAAACCTTTATCTCAAGGTTGAAACATGTATATTCTGTGAAAGATATTAGAAATAAGTTGTTTAATTTAGTCATTATCATAAATTGTTTATGTAAAAAAAAGTCAAATGTAGGATTTAAAATAAAATAAAATTTAAGGTTTTCATTTTAATGATTGTGAAAATTGATCATGGTGGAAACTGCTTTTGACTGAGTTTGGAATGAAGTGTAACTCCTATGCTATGGATTCACTTGCATATTGTTATGCACCCTTTGTGAGCTTTCATTCAAAATCCATGAATAAGAACTTGCAGCAAAATTGTAAATATCATTAAAAAATTGGTTTTTAACAAAAACATTTCTTGCAAAATTGAAATAATTTTGATTAAATTTTGGTAGTTTATTCAATGTTCAATTACACATTCAAATGATTTTTTTCTTTTTCTTTTCTTCCAATCACTTTGTACTAAGCTCTCCATTTCAGACCAAAGTCTCCAAACCTTATGTGTGAAAGGGGCCCCAAAATTGACAAATGTTTACTACGGCTGTAACTTGAGGATGACCCATTTCCAACATCCCTAAACCTATTTGTGCACATGAGGTCTTGAATGTCTTGTTGATGAGACTGAATGGCTAATGGTCTAGGGTTTTAAACTTGGTTGAACTCAATCCTTCACAAAATACAAAAAATTGTGATTGCAGGAGAAGCTAAAAGGTGCAAAGTCCTTGCTTGTTTGTCATTTTGAATCAGCTTGACACATAATCCTCCTCAGTTTAGTCATTATAAGTACTCATCTTTTCTGCTGCTGTCACACAGGTTTGAACAGTGACCTTCTCTTTCATCATGTCAGCAACATAGCTTTGAATATATCAGATCAAGGACAATTGCTCTCACTGGCTGGAGTGAGCATGTTATCCTAAACACCCAAAACCTGTTGACCCACGTGATGGAAGCACTACATTTGCTGCAGAATTCTGGATCCAGATTTGATCTTATGATTAAATAAACCATCCTGCATTAATTGATCAGCAGAAAAACAAGACCAAGTCTGGTGTCAATTCTTCTACACAAATGTAGTCTCATACATGACATGATTGCAGTCCTTGAGCACCACACTACCCGAGTTATCCTGACATCCTTTTTCAGCAGTTGAAAATCTGTTGACTACATCCAGTCAGAGCTAGACAACTACACCAAAGTCCTGACTCACAGAGCCATCAGAAACCTGACTTTCACCAAGTTCTTATGTACTATGATGATACTCATTGTCCTCATCCTCCAACAAAATCTCATTAGGATCATTAAATTCCAGTTCACCAGATTCTTCAAGCCCACCAACATTATCAAGCATGTCTTGTGAATCATAATTGTCATCCTCCACAGGATCTCATTTGGGTCCCATCACTGGCCCTAAAATGGAAACCATAATCCTGCTAAGTATACCAGGAATCCAAAACATGGTATCTGTGGATACTGCATATATTATCTCATACTAGATACTCCAAATTGTTCAACAAAACATTTGCAACCCATTCTAACATTTATAAAGAAACAAAAAATGGAAGCACAAACTAGGTCTTATCTGGCTTTCAGAAATAGCCCAGTGTGATGTGCAAAGTAGACCCTACTGGTTGTGAATGTTCACATGTACAAGATTCAAAGAGATGAGAAGGGATTATGGCCATAACTGGTGGTGATAGTTGGGAAAGAAAGTGCAAGCTGATTGGGCAGACAATATCATATATGTGAGCAGGCCACCCACCTAATGCAGGATCTGTTCCAAGCAACACCTAATCATTCACATATGTTCCAATCTCAACCCTCAACTTGCCAAACGGAAGGACAAATCTTTTTATGGTTTTAAAAAATAACCCAGTGTGATGTGTCAGTTGTGCACACTAGACCTACTGGTTGTGAATGTAAGATACACAAGATGCAAAGAGATAAGAGCAGATCATGTCCATACCTGATGATGTGGGATGGGGTGTTGTGTCATCTAGTGGGAAAGGTAGTTCTAGGAGCTGTAAAAATGCCTCAGTTTGTGGATCCCACATATGTCCTGTTCCAGGTAACACCTAATCTTCATTCTCATATTTTCCAGTATCAACCCTCAACTTGCCACCACCTCTGTTGGAGCCCAAAATAGGACAATAGCAAGACAATTATAACCCTCACAAGTATTGAGAAATCTCCACACTCACAGTTAAAGATAGCCAGAACCAGGCAAAAATCTTTTTCTTTAGTCAAAGAAAAACTCCAGATAAGGACTAAAGAACAAGGAAGAAGAAACACAAGGAAGGGAGGATCTAGTTCAAAATGAATGATAAAACCAGCAGTATAAACACCAGTGACTCTCTCTCACATGTTTGGCCATCAACAGTAACATGTATTATGATAGGGACTTGTTATCACAACTCACCCCTGACTTCATCAGCTGGGACATCAACTCCAACAAAGGGCATAGGCCATTGTAACCACTAGCCATCATACTGAGTTTGTTGCAAGTCTGGAAGCAATGAACTCAGCCATGATACTAGCACCTTACACCAAAGAAGGGAAAACAGAAAGGGAGAAACAAGAAACAAAAAAGGAGACACATAAGGAAGAAAAAACACAGAATATAGCAGACAAATAACTCTCATGAGAATTGAGAAATCTCCATACTCACAATTTAGAAAGCCAGAACAAGGTTCAAAACTTTCAAAAAAAGAATATATAAGACAAAGAAGAATGAAGATCAATTGGGCTTTGAAAAAAGCTACCCAGTTAAAGTCTCAATACAGACTTGTTTGGAAAACTCTAAATGCTAATACTCCTAAATGAAATTTCTCTTTATTTGAGCAAACCTCTTTAAGGGAATCTTCAGATGCTAGTCTTTATTCTTCAGAAGGACACTGAAAGGGGCCATCTAGGAAACAAAGAAAACATTAGAACTGAAAAGTCTCAAGAACCTGTGGAACTGACTATTGATCTACCTAACTTAGCAGTGAGACAGATATTAGAGTGAACATAGGCATATGGACCATGTCAATACCTACATACTCTGGCAGAGTACATTTTTCAAAGACATCACACAAGGACCCCCAGAACTTTGGTGAATGGCTAAAGCCAAGAAGTTACAAGTACAAATCAACCCACAACACATTTCAGGGTATATGTTCCCATCATAAGAGTTTTTGTCCAGGTAAATAAAACTCCTGAAGTTTGGAAAGTTTGGGAGCAAAAGATCATCCACAAACCCACGAACTAGAGATAGTCTCTGAAGCACACAACAAGGCAGGTGTTGGACATCAAAAGACACTTCAAAAAATCAAACTAATAGTAAACGAGGTCAGAAAATGTCTAGTTAATGTCACTCACACTTTGCAGCTCTATCACAAGTACAAATGCCAGCAGAAACAAAATACTACAGCACCTGGGGGTAGACCTCATCTGCACCTTGCACTATTTGGGGAATAGGAAGGTGGCATCATGTCAAATTCTGTTGGAATAGCATATCCTTTTTCTGCAAGCTGTTTCTCAACCCACTGTTGATGTGCCATCAATTCCACTCCCTGCATCCTGCTCTGAATGACAACACAAAAGGTTCTAAATCAAAAAGTTCAGAGCTACTGCACAGCAAGAGAGGGAGGATGAAGAAAACTGTGAGAATACCCAATCTGTGCAGGTATGTCATGCAATGGCAGAAAGTGGTGGGCAGCCATTCCTCATCAGATCTGAATTCCAGTGGTCAAGTACCTCCAGGTATCACCTGAACCAGTATCACAAACAATCGCTGCAATGACCATTCAGTGAGGTGTCAACTGCCATGAGCTAAGGAACATACCTAGCTTTTTCAATGTTCTTTCTCTCAATCTTGTGCCTGATAACCACACAAAGAAAGTGATATGACACTTATGCTCCATATCTGTTCCCATTACTGTAAGGAAAGAATATGACCTTGAAAAATTGTGCCTTGGAAGGTATCTATCCAGAGCCAAGAATTTGTGGGATGGTCACCACCAGCATGTGGAACAAGGGCACTGAACTTGGTATGAAGATGTACAAAGGCTTCAATGCATGCAGCAGCTGCTCACCAGCCTTGCTTCCCAATTGATTTGTCTCAATCTGTCACAATGCATTTGTAAGTTTCCAGAATATGAAGAGCACATTTAATTCTCTGTAAACCAGAAATTGATTGTACTCTCAGATAGCCCTATGGTCGAAATTGCACATTTTTCAATGGAGAAACAGCAAACAGTAGATCATCAAATTGAAAGTGAAGCATACTAACAAGATTTGGAATCAGCACATCTTCTTGGAAGTCTGGCTTACGGCAGAGCAATTGCTGAACATTGCCATACTAAATAATACCATGAGGCCAATCATGAGAAACAAAATATCAATTGCTCCCTTCACTTGCATAAGCTTGTGAACATCATACTCCCTCACATGAAATGTATGTCATTCTTGTTATACAGAGCACACTCAAAATGACCTGCCCACCAAGCAGAACCACACTATTTCAGAAACTCTAGCATGTTACAAGTCCACCTCTATCTACAAACACAAACAAATGTCCAAAATCCTCCTAAACAAGGAAAAAGAAACCCCTCTATGAAGTGTTTTTTCATACTAAATATGGTGATGTCAATCACAATTTTGCTTCATTTGAATGTGATACTATTGAAGGCACTAGGGAAATACATAGTATTTGTGCAAATAAGCATATTTAAACCTAGCTTTTAGCAAAGCCACTTGCATGTTTTTGTGTGGTGCATGTTGACAACAAATGCGTTGTAGCACAAAAGCACACTTGGTGGATTGGAAAATGCAAACTTTTAAATTCATAAATAGTCAAAAATATAATTGATTTCTAATTTTTTTTGCTTATAATGAAATTACTGATAGAATTTAAGACATTTTATTTGTCTAATTCTAATTGACCCTACTATGAATTTTGTTAAATGCCTATATAAAAGGTAAGTCTTGAATATACATATATATATATAT
>Ga0116230_10002341_pt1 | contig 18239 bp, 8 predicted proteins | sample S1TSphfallax_3_FD_88678 | JGI IMG/M metagenome (GOLD analysis project Ga0116230, IMG submission 88678) | Host-associated microbial communities from peat moss isolated from Minnesota, USA - S1T2_Fd - Sphagnum fallax MG | ecosystem: Host-associated > Plants > Peat moss > Unclassified | place: USA...
AGCTATAGCCTAAAGTTAATTCAATAATTTAATTTTAAATAACTTAAAAGCTTATAATAAACTATTTAAGATACCTTAAGGTAAAATAACATATAATAATTTAAGGTACAATAATTTATAATAATCTATAATAACATAAAATATAAGTTAGAATAACTAAAGTAACTTAAAATAATATAGGGTATATCAAAAAGTAACATAGATAGAATATTTTTTAAAAACATAGAATAAACTTATTTACTGTGGTAAATTATAATAGTGAATTATGTTAACTAAAAATGAAACACGATATCTACATAGTGATATTATATTGAAATAACTTTCACCAAGGTGAAATCAAAAAAATGTAATGAAATTATTTCACTTTTAAGGTCCCATAGTGATTTAGGCTTGTAAATTGTAGCCCACTTTTGTAGTAGTGTCCACATTCATGAACAAAGCCAAAAGACTAAACACATCAAAAAAATTCATCAAAAATAATGCATTCTTCATGTCAACACCTTACAACAAATCTACCATTTGGAAATTGCTTCACATTTTAGAAAGGACAAGACTTTATTTGCCTAACATTATTAATTAAATGTTGGACTTCATTCCAACTCCAAATTAAACAATGAATGAACTCTTCAAACAACCCACAATACATTCAATGTTGTAGAATGTAATAAATGTGCTTACACTACACCTACTTCCCCTACCTTTCTTAACAAGCTTGCCATAATTGTGACAAAATCCATGCATTTGCAGGTTGGGTAATCTCTAATTATAACTTAATACAATTTTTTGTTTTCACCTACACCAAAAATGATGTTGCCATAACTTAATGGAGGAACCTTTACAGGTGGAAAAATAGTTGCTTTTAGAGCACATCTAGCCTCCCACATGTTTTCATGCTCCTTGAAGAACTTGAATACATCATGGTGCCAAATAGTTTAGTTGTTTCAAGCTTTTGGCCAAGCATATGGTTCCAAATGTGTGTGCATAGAGACAAATCTTTCATTGCCAAATACATTTTGAAAATGACATCTAATAGATTAAAAAAAAACAAAACCAACTTCTTTCAATGTTGTTATTACCTCAAGGGGACACATCGTGTAAAGTTTGGGATCTACATGTGTTAAACAATGATTTTTTGAGGGGGTATTAAATATTTTCCAACTTATTTTTTATCACCCTATTATTATCTTTTTATAATATATATTAAAGTCACCCTATATTAATTATAATCCATTATTATAATTCAAATGATTATGGGTAAAATCAAGCTAGTAAAAGCTAATTTTGGTGTAACCAGCCCTTGGTTTTGATGTACATAAGTCTCATAAACTAAGTTAACCTTGAGAATATATGTTGTATTTATGTGAAGCCCTTTCTAATATATTAATTTAGCATTTAGTATAGTTTGAAAGGTAATCCAATAAATATAGAATACGGTAACCAATGCTTTTCAACACAATGACACAATGTAAAAACATTGTTTAAGCAATGTTGTTTAGGACTATCTCATGACTTTTAATTCAATCCTATGTTACCACATCATCTTTCTAGGACTAGTCATAGTCATTCAAGAGGTTGTCGTTGGTTCCTATTAGCCCATTTTTACCCTTATTTGAATAAAATAAACCCTATTTTAAACTAATTAACTCATAATTTTTACCCAACAACAAATATATTGCATTGTATATTTTTACTCATGTATTTTTACTTGTTTTACTAATATCCCCCTCAGGGTTATTACATCTTGAATGAAATCGGTTCCTTCTTAAATAGGCCATATTAAAGCACAAGGGGTCTATGAACCTCATACTTTGTTTCGAATCCTCCCACATAATGATTCAAGTCATCATGACAAAACCAAATGTATGTGACTTTCAAAAACCACCTTTGAAGCTATTCCACCAACCATCATAATATGGAGCAGGAATCCCAATAGTCATTTTTTATGATATAATTTTCACCTTACAACTCTCATGGCTAGTGTCTTTTTGTAAAGCATTGCATTGAGAGTTGGATTTAGGGGGACAATACTTAAGACACTAGACACCATGTCCACAAGTACTTTCACAGATTTCCCCATCAATATGTGTGAAAATAAGAATCCCACAATTGGCTCCAATAATGGGCAAAGGACTATTGTCATGTGTTTGGGTGTTGATGCCAATGGAAGTTTTGTCAATTCGTGGACAAAAGAAGTTAACATTTCTGTGAATCTTTTTCTAAGCCAAAGGGGAGATTTGCACTTCATTTCCAAGATTTAAAAACCTCCTCACCCTCCAAATGTAGTGTGCTTGATGCATAAAAACATCCCAATGCATATTTTGTGATAATTATATCCAATAACAATGGGTTTCCAAATTCGCTAACTCTGTGTAAACAAAATTCATTCTTATTTGGACCTTTTCTTATAGACCACCATTCAAATACACTATATGCCTAATAAAGTGTTTTCTACTTGAAAGTTCTTACATAATCATCAAAAGTCACAACATATATCAGATTTTTCTATTGGTTTTTAATATGGAACCAAAAATATGAAGGATTCTAAAAGAATTTTTATTTTCATACTTGGTCCATAGCCAAATTTGGTTAAATCTTCTTGTCAATTTGGCTACATCATAAAATTGAGGGGGGAAAAAACAAAGTAGAACTGGGGTGTTACGCATTTAAAATAGATTCAAGTTCTCTAAGTAGACAAGTATAAGTTTATATATATATGTATATATATAAGGTTAACCTTATTTTTTTGCACGTTATTACATTTGATTTATTGTAGATAATTAATATTACATAATCTTTATGTTGAATTGTGTGTAATACTTGAACAAATTAATATCACATCCCAAAAAAATTGTTTAGTTGTTTCATTGGATGAAATTGGACCTAATCTTAAACCAAACCAAGTTTTTTTTTTAAAGTTATGAAAATGATTAAACCAAAGATTTTTAAAAACCAAACAAAATTGATATCAACTTCACACTAGAAGCTCCATTGAAAACAAGGCATCACAAACATGCTGGCCCTACCAATAGATAAAATGTTGTACATGTAATTATTGTGTCCACAAGGTGAACACCAAAACAATCCTTCCATTCCAATCAGGACTGAAGGTTCCTTTTGAAATCAAGAACTAAACAACTTTGTTACGTGCATTGGTAGCAACAACTACATAGAATTGGTATGAGCCAAGGCAATACCAACTTTAGACTTAAACCAGCCTGGTAAGGACTTAGAAGTAATACCAACATTGTATCAATTCCTTTAAACAAGCCAAAAATTAGTGTTGGAGTGAATACCTACCAAAACCAAACTGGTATGAAAGCTTAAAAAAGTACCCAATACCAGACTTGAACCTTGGTTTAAAACTCTACACCTTATTTTCCATTTGGTCATGGTATTTTTCTATTCAATTAAAAGTGTACCTTTCCTGATTTCTATTGTTTGTTAAAATTTGTACTTCAAAACTATTTAAGATAATTGTGCATTTAAAGGGTACCCTAAACCTCATGGAAAGGATGTCAAAAATGAAAAAATATATACACATAATGTATTGAGAATATATGATAAATAATATGTAATTACAAAGGTATCAACTATCAACCAAGGCCAATTTAGACATTGATATTAATGTAAGTTTGTCATAAACATAGTAATTGGCTTTAAGCTTATATTAAACCAAAGTAATTAGCAACACCTTTGTTATGTCAATCACAACACCAATGTAACTTCACATCACCTTAGTTTAGGATCAAGTGCATTAAAACAAAACTTCAAGATTTACATCAATTGACATGTGATGTTCATGTGTTGATTTATTGTATCAATACTTTATTTTTCATATAAATAAGTTTGTCAAACTAACTATCAATTTTTAAACAAAATATGATCACAATGTAATAATCCAAGTTTGAAATTTTTGCATTTGATAAGCCTTATTTTATTATAATATAATGCACATCTTTGCTTTTAAACATGATCACAAAATCTATTGCAACTAAGTTTATAGGGTCACTTTGTTTATTCCAAACCTATACCAATATGACTTTAAAAAACTAGGGTTATCAATGTCAACTTTGTCACATAATGTAAGTTTTGGCACCAACATAATCTCATTTCATATTGGTTTAGGGTTAACATTGGGTCAACCTAAGTAAAAGTAGTCACTTTTTTGGAAAGTGTAAATTAATTATCCCAATAAAGATTGAAATTCAATCACCAAATTATTTTAGTTAGGATTGGATGTATTCAGTGGACTATTCATAGTCAAAATTTAATCCCAAAAACAAAACCCTTTAGACCATTAAGATGTGATGATTGAGTTTTTGTTTACCATCTTAATAATTTGAATATTTTTATTTTTTCAAACAAGGTGGCTAAAATGAACTTGGGTTAGCTAGTGACCAAAATTCAATCCCAAAAACAAACAAATTAAAGTATTAAGATGTGGCAATTCAATTTCTTTTGTCATCTTGATGGTTTCAACCTCTATTATGAGGGTATTCGATTTGAATGGTAAACATTTGGGGTTCATGGTCAAGATATATAAGATTTGTTTTTTACTTATATATATAAATTGATTGAACTTTATAATTAAATATTAATTTTAAATACTTGTTCAACTCTATATTTACATATACCCCTATTTACATAGACATTGGTTTCAACTTTTCTTTCTTTCTTTGTTTTTTTTTTTTTCACATGGAGTTGATTAGGTGGGCCAAGGTAGAGTCCTCAAAGGTAGTTGAAGTTAGGTCTTTAATAAATAGATAAACAAAATTTAGATTGATAAAATGTGGCAAACAAATTTCTTTATGATCTAAGTTTTTATTTCCTTAAACTAGGTGGATTAGGTCACAATCCTTTATGGCACCCAAAATTGAGTTTCAAAATTTATAAATAATTCATTAAATTGAAAAAATACCTACAAAATGAAAAATAAATAAAAATATTTTAAATTGATTGGTCAATGGTTAATGTTAGTCGGTTGACTAACAAATTAATGTGTCAAACACAACACTTATGTGACTCTTGATGCAAATTTAGTGCATCATGTTGGTTTTGACAACCCTATTTTTAAAAACACATTTTTATAAATTGGAACAAAAACAAGAATTTTTTTTGTCATGAAGTGGCAAAACTTTGTTGACAAAAAAAGGCCCTACTTCCAATAGATTGTGAGGCCATATGGAAGGTTTCCACAATCAATCATAAAACTTGCAACTTATATAGTAGAAAAACTTATGGAATTTAGCAAATGGAAAGTAATCCAATTTGCATACAAAAAAATCTCCAAATTTTTTTATAAATGAGCTTTAACTAGGTTTTGATGTGAGTCAAACAATGAGAAAAATCCCACTTTTTGAGTTCATGATATCATTTTATGATCCTTTTTTGAAAGAAACCCTAAACCAAAAACCCTTTGGATGAGCCTAATAAGCATGGAGGACAAAAAGACTCACCTACATAAGAACAACATATCTCCCTGTATGAAGGTCAACTAACTAACCCTGCCTTATATTTACAAATATTTGTACACAAAAACTTGACACATAATTAGGAAATCAAACTTCAAGAAATTTACTAATATAAAAATTATCAAATTATCTTGTTCAACTTTCTAAAGGCAATTTGTAAGACAACCACCATGGTGCACAAATATTAGTTTAATAATCTAATTCAATTATTACACAAAGCAATATGAACATTTATGGGACTATTCCTTTTAAATATGGCTCAAGTGAGTCACAATGTTTTTTTTTCCATTTTTATGGTGTAGCTAAAGTGGCAATCATCCATCAAACAATATAGCCAATTTTGGCTATAGACAACATATGAAAGTAGAAAAGTTTCAGCATCCTTCACATTTTTGGCTACATGTTACAACACAAGAAAGAAATCTAGTGATCTTTTGACCCAAATGTTTTCTACCCATTGGCATTTCATTCAAAAGGACAGGATCTAAGTCGTATGTTATCTTATCCAATTATCAGTGTTGAGTTCAAGAAGGTTATAAAGAGACACCATATACCAAACAAAAGAGAATGGAACTTTTTGTAAATGATCCATGCCTATTCAATTGCCAAGACAATTTTTAAAATTCTAATGCAATTTTATGCTTGCATAATACATACGTTACCCTAGGGTCCGTTCCACCGTTTTCTTTTTTTTGTTTCTGTTTTTTTCAATTTTGTGGTTTTGGAGAATTTTTCCAATTTGTTAGAAAAAAATTTGGAATTTAAAATTATATTAAAAAATTCCCAAAAAATTATTGCCACAGTGCAAGAATTCACCCCGAAAATTTTATTAAAATAATAATAATAAATAAAATTTAGAAAAAAAACACTATTCTTTAAATTTTGAAATGAATTTTTGTGAAACTATGAAGTTGAGGTGTTGAAAACCTTCATAGTTATGGTGAGCTAAAGATCTAAATCATATGATATGACAATATCATGTAGTAGGCTTATATTGTATTGTAGATCATGATTTTTTTTTTTAAAATGGTAAAAAAATAAACTTGATTTTTTGAAAAAAATTATTTGTTTTGTCAATATGGAAGTTGACGCTATGTTAGAGTATACACATAGGTACTCAAATATGGGGTTATAATTATAATTTTTTATAATTGGAATCAATTGTAAATTAATATTGATAGGGGGTTACAATTGATTACCCTAACCCCTTGCATCACTTGAAGTAATTTTAGAAATTTCCATAATATATTAATATCACATTGAAAGTCTTCTTTTGTACACAAAATGTTTTTGGATTTGAAGTTCATGAATTTAAAGCACTTTTGGCAACATAGCAAGTTTGCCAAACACCACCTTTTGTTTTTCTTTTTATTCAATGGTTGTAGCTTGTGTGTCCCTACTCCCCAAAACAAAAGGCAGACGTCGGAACCCAAGTTAGTTTGGAAATTCTGAAATAGATTCTTGTAGTCCACATTTGCACAATCCAAAGTTATATATATGTATATATTATTATTATTATTATTATTATTATTATTATTATTATATTTTATATAAAAATTGGACACAAATGGACCAACTCCATTGCAAAGAGGAAACAAGTACAAAATGATTCATTTGAATTTTTTTGAAATCTTAAAGGTATTCAAAGACTTAGTCACGAAAAATTTTGTATCCATGGTAACAAACATAGAAATTAAGAGGATTGGAAGTTGGCCAAGGAGTGCACTTTTGGTGCCAATTATTGCACCAAGGTGTGCCCACTTTAGGGAAAGAAAAATAGGGCAAATTTAGGAGAGAAGAGTTGCTCAAAGAACCGAGGTTGTCTCTAAAAAAAGAGACCATGAAAAAAGAAAAAGCCAAATACTAAGAGTAGGTAAACATTTCTTGTTTATCGGGGGGGATGGCGAAATAAGGGGCACGCTATTGGTTTCTTGCACAAAATCATTTGAGATATTGCAAGGATGTTTAAAACATAGCTCATTAGGGGGTATTTAGCGTCTTCCACACTCTCCTCTAAAAGATTTCTCCAAGTGCTTTACATATAAGGAAACACCTACTCCCCAAGACCTAATTTGAGGATCATAACATTGAGCACCATAGGTTGAGGGTTTAGGCCTGAAAATTAGGGAAGGTCCAATATATTAACCTTCCTTAGTGCTATGGTCTTATTTTATGGCACCCTAAACCCCAAACCTTAAACTTATACAAAATGCCCTTTGGCAAAATGGCATATTTTCACCTTCACATTTGGTTAGGTTTCTAAATTGAATGAAATATTATAATGTAATTAAATCAACAAATTTACAAATTTCCACTAATAATTGAAATTTTCCACGCATTCCAAGAATATAACTATCTTGCCAAGTGCTGATTCTATAGTTGCAAGGCAAAAACGACAATTAAAAGCCTTTATGGTAGGCAATATGCCACCTTTCATCAATTTTCGCCTTATCGACTCATTAATGGATGGAATGTGCATCAATCCTTGCCCTCGTCACTTATTAATGGGTAGACTACATATCCATCCTCGCCTTAGTGACTCATTAATGTGTAGAATGGGCATCAATCCACACCTTAGTGACTCATTAATGGGTAGAATGTGCCTATTCTCGTATGCCATAGTATTGTGGCAAGTCTAACATTTTTATTTATTTATTTATTTATTGGAAATACAACAGCACATTTTAATGGGATTGCAGATTGCAAGTACTATTTTTTATGAAGAGTAAAGATTCAAATGCACAATTCTTGAAGAAATAAATTGTTGAATCTTATTTCAAATTGTAAATTGTAATATTAAAAGGTCTAGCTTTTTTATGCTCAAATCACACCAAGGGATAATTAGTAGGAGTATTTTTGTTCCATTTAACCATCTCTTGGTTGGGGGGTTAATACAATTAAAGTTTAAAGAGTAAACTAACCCATGCACCCTTCACACTAGGTGGTAGGTAGCTAAAACTAATTTCACCTCACATTAGGTGATTCAAACCTAGGGTGGAAATTTTTGGATAACAAATTGGATGACACCTAAATTCTAGGTGGTTAGGAATTACTTGGTTAAAATGATTTTCTACTTTTCATTTACATGTGCCTACCCATGCAAACTTAAGCTTCTAAGTTTTGCCATATATGGAGAATAGTTGTGTATAGAAGTTGTTTTGTGTTAAAATTTTGTTAATTTATATTTTAATATATAAAGGGGGTTAGTTTTTATTTTTAACTACTAAGAAAAGATTGTTGAATAACAAAGTAATGTAGCACTACTTTTGCAACATGTTCAAAGAAAAAAATGTCAAGGGTGCTTATGGAAAGTGTTAAAACACAATTAGAACTATCTCCCCAACAACATGTAGTAGAAAATGTACCAACATAGGAAGAATAAATAAATAAACTTGAAGAAGCAGAACTTGGGGGTGTTCCAAACACAAATACATTATAGCAATAGGAAGTTACAAATCAACAACAAATACTAACAAAACAAAAAGTTAATAGGGAGTCACATGTACCTGTTGTCAACCACGTACTTACATCACAAGTTTCAAATGAACAACAAGAAATCAATTTGCAACCAAATGAAAAAAAATTGAACCTATTTATAATGTTGAAAAAGTTAAATCTACCCAAGGGCACCAACAAATTGCAACTCTTAACTATCATATTCCCAGAATGGATGAATTGTCATTATTAGTAGAACCATTTGAAGATGTTCAAAACAATGAACATGTCCCAAATAACGAACATGTTAATGGTGATACAGAATAAGAGTGTGTTCAATTTTTGAATTGAGTGAAATAACTTCAACATCTTGATAAGAGACTCACAAACCAACCAGTTGTTTTACCTTGTCTTAGACCGACTGAAACACATATAATACTTCTTGTAGTTTGTGAAAGTTAGTTGCCTTACAATGTTTGGTCATCCAAACCAAACAAAACCATGCCATGTACTTCAAAACATACCAATTTAGACGAGAATATCAATCTTGAAATCATAACCTATAATTAATGTCAACAAATTGGTCATGATTTCAAATTTTGTCCTTTTGTGGATTAAAAACTTTGTTGATTATTCAAAAAAACTAAGATGATCACTTCATGATGTATTGTTTTTAGTGATTTAACAAGGTTCTTTGTTCCACATGTGCAACAAAATTTCACACAACTTGCTATAAGGAATGAAACAATACCAATTACCCAACCAACAGGTTGGCAACAAACTATTATACCAATAATATTAGGTCATACAAATAATGTATCTTTTCCTTTTTATCCATTGTGGTACAATGCTATACCGCCTTATTTATTTCTAGATTCAAATTTGTATCCAAGATATTTTAATGGGATGAAGATGTTTGAACTTGTTAATCCTAGAACCACTACAATATCTATGGCATGGTACCCTTATCCAAAGCCAGATCAACTTGTAATGGCAACAAGCAGCACCCCCTATTCAGCTAGTGTTCAAGTTACTATACCAATTTAACCTATTTTGTATTAGCCTAAACCATCAATTATTACTCAAAATAAAATACATGTTCAACAAAATGTGCCTATCACATTGAATGCAACTTCGCTAGGAAATAGTACTAAAATGCAAATGGTTGGTGGAGTCCACTAAATGGATACCTATGGGGTTAAATAGAACCTACCCATGTGGTTAACTAGGGACGATCTAAGGAGACACCTAGGGCCTTGTTTGAGTTATGGGATACTTAAGGACTATTATAGGGGCTACATGATGCCTACATATGGGGTTACATAAAGCTTACCTAGAGAGCTTCCTATGGACTACCTTAAGAAGCCACCTTAGGGTTAGTTATGGTCTATCTCAAGAGACAGTTAAGGGCCTACCTAGGTTATGAAATACCTAAAATCTATTTAAGGGGATACATAAAGCATATTTAAAGGGGTTACTTAGTGGCTATCAAAATCCTCCAAAGGGGAGCTCCATAAATCTTACTTGGAAGGCTTCCTAAAGCCTACCTTGGGAAGCCACAATAAGGTCTACCTAAGTTAAGGGATATTTAAAATATATTTAAAGGTTACATAAGGCCTACCTAATGGCTATCCATGGATTACCTAAGGAGATATCTAAGAGCTTAAATTAGGTTATGGGATACCTAATGGCTTTTTGATGGGTACATAACATTTACCTTTGGATTTAGTTACCTAGATGTTTTAGGTTAAGGGATACCTAAGAGTTATTTGAAGTGCTACTTTAGGTTGACTTAGAGTTTAAAAGGGGGCTTCATAAGGTGCTACTTAAAAGGATGTAATTTGTGAGCATATTGTTTTTATGTTCAAAAACTGCAATTCCAAATGCAACAGAACTAATGAGATCAAATAACAGGTTCACAAATATGGAACATAGATTCAAAAACACACAAAGGTTTTTGTCACACCCAAAACACAAACTTGCAATAATCAAAACATTAACATTAAGAAATTTAACCAAAACACCAATTAAAAAAAAAAGAAAAAAAAAGAAGAAGAAATAATCATTAAACTAATCAAGTTATATATATATATATATATATAATATTAATGAATATTAACTAATTGAGCTTGGATTTTCAACACTCCCCTTTAAGCTCACGTTCACATTTAATACACTAAACATGCCTTTGGATTTTTACAACTTTTATACATTTAAGACCTTTGTAAAAAAGTTCACAACTTGATTTTTATTACAAACATGAACAAGGTCAATTTCCTTTGTTACAACCATTTTTCTCAAAAAGTGATAATGCACCTTAATGTACTTTGTTTGACAATTTATTGAATTATTAACAAGTAATATGTTATTGATATTATCATAATAGATGATAATTGTAGCATCCACTAGTTATTCCAAGTTTTAAAATAGTTTTTGTAACCAAATTATTTCACCAATAACCATAATTGAGTTTATGATAAATATTGGACAACCATAAAGGACAAAAATGATTAATAATTCTAAAGTCATTACAAACAAGTTGTTTACGACAACAATCATTTACGACATGATGTGGGACAACGATGTGATACATTCATCCATTAATCATAAAGGGCATATGGGAGGTCATTGGTGATAGTTTATTAATAGTTTAATCATTTTTTATTTAAATTATTATTACAAATTAGACCCAAAAACTTGGGGAAAATTATGATTATTAATTTATAGTACTTATTATTAGTTTATTATATATAATATAATGAATACGATATTTTTATTTCAATTTTTTTTTCATTATTGTTTATCTTATCAACTATTGACACATGTTATCACCTAAGCTAGGTTCAAAACCTAATTTAAATGGCTAAGGAGACCACTCAATTTACCTACTTAAATTCCTAAGTTAACCATTTGACCTAGGTAATTAAGGTAGGTATGAAATATTCAATCAATATTCCAATCTTGATTACAATGAAATGTCATTTGTGAAATTTGATCCTTGGACTATAATGATGAAATTCAATTCCCTTACCACTAAGCCACCCCACTTATTGTGTAAATAATTTTATTTTTATTCTATTACATCATATTTCACTTGAACATTATACAAAATCTCAAATTTGATCATTCATACTTTATTGATAGTTTGTCCAAATGAAAAAACTGAAAATTATTTCATAAAGTTCTTTCAATACTATGCACAATTATATAATTTTCTTAAAAAATGAATTCACTTCAGAAGAATATTTGAGTTTCTTTATTAAATAACATTTGAGTGACCATTTGTTGAAAAAATAAATTTCAAAAAAATGATTTGTAAATGGAAAAATCTTTTTCGCTAATACAAGAAACAATAAAACTATATCTTTCATATCTCAAACCTTCATTTTTTTTAAGAATTTATATTATAATTTTTTTTTCCAATATATCATAATTTTGCGAATAAATTTTAATTTAAACGTATGAGTCCGTGTAATTTATCCACATGGAATATTTACAAATGGATCATAAATCAATTATATCTAAAAATATATTTTCATACTTTGAATTACTTGTCTTCATGGAGTCAAGTGGATGTACACGATTCAAGCAGCGTTTTGTCCTTAAGAAGAAAATGGAGTTCGGAAAAACATCTGTTTCTTTAATATTTTGGAAGAATATGTTGAGTGAGTGTAGAGTTTTATTAAAATTGCATGGAGAAACAAAAACTTGAACACGGCAAAAAGAATGAGATAACCAATCAGAGAGTTAAAAATGCTGACTTTTGAACTGAATTAGATGCTAAGTTTTGAACCCCTGCTGTATTTAGGTGTGGGGTGCCACTTTTGCCTTGTTGGGCCCTGCCCCCCACAGGGACAGGGACTATGGCATTGGATTCAACTTTTGGAAGTTTTACCTTACTAGAACTAGTTTCACATTAGGGGAATCGGTCTCTTTGCTGAAAGTGTTTCAACTGTTTAGATTGGAATGGATTTTTTTGGTGTTCAGAGTCCCGACACAGTAGATAGATGTCCAACATCATATCTATTGGCAGGGCCAGTGTGCCTTGTTAACATCCAGAAATAAGTAGCATGCTGGTCAGTGGAATGAATGATCCAAGCTTGAGGAATTGCAGGCTAACATTACAGTTCTAAGTTGAAGAGTAGTGGTGGGGCTGGCTGGCTAGCTACGTCCCTACCCTTTTGTCAGATTCAACATCAATTAATTAAAAACTCAGATGTTTCAATTTCTCAGAAATTTCAAGGACAAGATGTTGAAAGTGTCAGAAATTTTCCAGACAGCATTGTTTAAACTGTTGAAATCTTCAGATTGAAATTTTTTGGCAATATTTGCCATATTTTGAGGGAAAATTATTGAAAGTCATTGCATTTAGACATTCCATTCATGGAGTTTTCCATACAAACCAGGATGTTTTTATAAAATTGCATCTCATTTAAGACAATCACCATTCAATATTAATTAATGTTGGGATCGTCGCTAGTGGACCTATTTTAAGAATTTGAAAGAAGAAACCTTGAACACAAAGCTTCAAGCCACAACACATTTGACTATTGATCCTACAATTTCATTATCTTTGAAAAAAATCTTTTAAATCTTAATTTTCAACCCTTATGTCAAAAATTGAAATTTATAACTCCATTCATGATTAAAACTTTGGTCATATATGCTTTAGCAACTAAATGATTATTCAAATCTATCGCTTATGTCATCTAGTTGTAATCAGTGTTGTCAAGTTATACAAGGTTGGCTAGTTATGTATGTGCATAAATGCATGTCCTAAAATTGCATCATTTTCAAAAAAACGGAATTATACATATCCTCTAGATATAAATTGACCACTGATTTTGAATTATTCATATCCATGCATGGAAGACATTTCAATTAACCAAATGCATATCTATATTTGAGATTCTTTAAGAATATGTCTAGTTATGTACAATGTTTTTTTTTTCAATTCCTCAAGTAGGTGCAATGGCTAGGAACCCAAGCATTAATTAGCGGTAATGACGATTGTCTTGGAATGACATGAATTTTTTTGGGAATCCTACCGAATTCTAACGACCTTCAAGAACACATTGTCTAAATCTAGGGACTTCTGGATTTTTCCCTCAAAATATTGTGAATTTTGTGTACTTTTTTAAAAAAACCCTTTGTTACATTCGCCAACCCCTTTTTTTCGCTAGGTTGCGAAAGTTTTGGAAAAAAAACACTATCTATGTATGGGAGCTATACATAACCAAAAATTTATACATATCCAAGAGGAACTTTTAGGGTATGTGATTTTTTAAGGTTTGGAGGATATTCATTCACCCTCAAAACCATAAGCCTTACTCAACATTTTGAATGAGAAATGACAAATTAGCAATGCATATCCTCTATGAACATCCATGATTTTTTAGCATTCAACAATCATTTATTCATAACCCACAAAGGGGGGAAAAAAAATTGACTACACAACCATCTATATATGAAAGTATGTGGGACATAAAATATACATATCCATCTATTTTTTGAGAAATGAGAATATTTTTTATTCATATATGGAGTTTTGTCTGGAAATTGGATAATTAAACAACACTAGTTGTAGTCATTTATATCATTTGATAGTCATCAATGAATGATCACAATTTCAAATGATTGTGAAATCATGGTCATCAATTTTTGAATTAAATCAAATAAAATTCATGGAAAAATTAAGATTTAATGTTTAATATTATGATTTTTATTAATTTCTTGTCACCATGTGGTACCTTAGGTTAAATTCAAAAAATAATTATCATTGATGAATTATCACATGGCAACCTATCCCCAACAAAATTAATTATTGACTACTTATGGGCTATCACATGGCAACCTAAAACTAATAAATGAACATTTTGACCCAATAAAGTGATCCTAAGGCTTAAAATGGTTAATATAAGGAATTTAATTTGGTCATTTAAGCTAAAAGGGTTTAAACTATGCAACCTAGCCTAAGGCACTTAGATTAATAACAAATTTAGAATAAGTTAAGTAATTAATCAAAGAATGTAATCCTAGGTTGCAAGTTTGAAAAGTTGAATCCTTCACCTTCACTTTGAAGGTTCAAATCCTTAACCATTACACCACAACATTATAAACATTAATATATTTTAGCCTAGGTTGATTTAAGCCACCCACCAAGTTTAACCCAGGCTAACCTAGGCATCCCTAAACTATTATAAGCTAATTTAGTATAAACTAAAATCATTTAGGTTAAATTAGGTTAAATATAAGTTAAACTTAACTAAACGTAAAAGTTAAACTTAAATATTAAACCTAAATTAAATGTAAAATTACAACTCACCCATGATCACACACATCATATGTCATAATGACACATTTGAACATTAACATTACATAAATTCAAAATAAAAAAATGTGGATATAAAGTTGATTGTCAATCACCTATATTAATTATAATCCATTATTATAATTAAATTGATTATGGGTAAAATAAGTTAATAAAAGCCAATTTTGGTGTAACCATCCTTAGTTTTGATGTACATTAGTCTCATAAAGTAAATTAAACTTGAGAATATATGTTGTATTTATGTGAAGTGATGTGCTTGCAACCCCTTGAGGGATTCAAATGTGAGTCCCAAATTGAAAACAATGGAAGAGCCAAAAGTTGGGTGCACGCTCCTTGGTTTGCAACACTTTGGAGGGATAAAGGAACGTGCTGGAGCTCTGGGATGTGACTAGGAAGAATGACAAGTATCAACTATGCACAAGGACCTACACAAAACCAACACAAGGTGGTTAGTGCATAGTTGGAACATTTTTGGTGTTAGGACGAGCCACGGGCAACTCAAAGTCACAAGACTCATCACGGCCCAAACTTGGGGGAAGCCATCACCTTCCCCCTTATAGTATACTCTGTGCCTCTCCACAAGGCCCACATCCAAATGACATTTTGTCCAGGACTCCCAAGTGGGAGTCTCGAAATTGCTAAAGTTGGGACTCCCGTGACTTCAGGGGCCCATAACTTTGCATGCAGACCTTGGATTGAGATGAGGTCTAAAGAAAAGTTGTAGCCTTTGTCGAGAGGTTTCCAACGATATGTCTCACGCCACTTGCACGCGAGTAAATCGGGTCGATTCCTGACTTTTAGTGGTCGAGAGTCAAATTGCCAATTTGACTACCGGCCTTTCTTTTGGCCATAACTTGTGTTTCAGATGTCCAAATGGGCCATGCGAGCCCATCTTAGACATCTAAGTTTGAATATCTTTCCAATGATAACTCCTCAATCCATTGGGTTTTGACCCCTGCAATCGCTCTCTGAACATTCAAAAGTCCACCAAGACTCCAACTCCCAATGTGGGAGTTCCCTTGAGAGTGTGAAGGTCTATTCCCTCACATTCTCTTGCACCCCTGGGAGCATGCGGCATGACTCCCGAGCTTCCTTCTTGGCCCACAACTTTGCAACCCCTTACCTTGGTTGTGAGCCCAAGGCTAGGGTTTTGACATGAAGCCCTTTTTTAATATATTAATTTAGCATTTAGTAAAGTTTGAAAGGTAATCCATTAAATATAAAATACCTTTCAACACATTTAAAACCCATAATCAATGTTTTTCAACACAATGAAACAATGTAAAAAAATTGTTTAAACAATGTTGTTTAGGACTATTTCATGACTTTTCATCAAATCCTATGTTGCCACATCATCATTTCAAGACTAGTCATAGTGACTCAAAAAGTTGTCGTTGGTTCCTATTAGCCCATTTTTAGCCCTTATTTGAATAAAATGTAATTTATTTTTAATTAATTAACTCATATTTTTACCCAACAACAAATATATTGCACCATATATTTTTATTCATGTATTTCTTACCTTTTTTTATTAATATCCCCCTCGGGGTTATTACATCCTAAATTGGTTCCTTCTTGAATAGGCCATAGTACAAGCAAAAGGGGTCTATCAACCTCATACTTCGTTCCAAAGCCTCCCTCATAATGATTCAAGTCATCATGACAAAACCAAAATCTATATGATTTTCAAAAACCACCTTTGAAGCTATTCCACCAACCATCATAATATGGAGCAGGAATGCTAATAGTCATTTTTTATGATATGATTTTCACCTTACAACTCTCATGGCTAATGTCTTTTTGTAAAGCATTGCATTGAATGTTGGATTTAGGGGGACAATGCTTAATACAGTAGACACCATGTCCACAAGGACTTTCACAGTTGTCCCCATCAATATGTGTGAAAACAAAAATCCCACAATTGGCTCCAACAATGGGCAAAGGACCATTGTCACATGCTTGGGTGTTGATGTCAATGGAAGTTTTGTCAATTTGTCGACAACAAAAGTTAAGATTTGTTGAATCCTTTTCTAAGCCAAAGGGGAGATTTGCACTTCATTTGCAAGATTTAAAAACCTCCTCACCCTCCAGATGTAGCATTCTTGATGCATAAAAACATCCCAATGCATATTTTATGATAATTATAGCCAATAACAAGGGGTTTCCAAATTCGCTAATTCTATGTTAACGAAATTCATTCTTATTTGGACCTTTTTCTTAGAGACCACCATTCAAATACACTATACACATAGTATAGTGGATTCTACTTTGAATGTTATTATATAACCATCAAAAGTCACAACATACAGCCATGCAACCTTTTTTATTAACTATTGGAACCAAACATTATGGACCATTTTAAACAAATTACATGGAGACATGTCAACAACCTCCTCCATTTTGAATTTTTACAAACAAATAAATGGATCCATTCATTTTTGGGGTTCCAAAAAATGAAAAAAGGTTGCAAATTTTTTTAAAGGTTACTTTTTGCAAATGATATTTACACAAAACAAATGTAAATGAAAAAATTTGAATAGTCCAAGATAAGATAATTTGTGTGGTGGTGGTAGCTTCTCACATAATTACATAGTTGTGCATTGACATTTTGGTTTACCAATGCCCATGATAACCAACCATAACACTTGTTTTTGATATAAATGGTGAGATGATGGAGATGATTTTCTTTAATATCCATTGTATTTCACATCAAGAATCCTTCTTATCATTTCTTGCATGAAATTGCCATTCTAAAATTAATATTGTGAATTTTTTGGAAAATATGTAGATATGTTTGATAGAAAGGAATCACAATTATTATTATTATTTGTTAATAATGGAAGTCATGACCATTGAAACAATAGTGATTATATGAATACTTATGAAATCTACATGTTTAAAACAATGCTGATTTGGCTCATTGTTTTTTTCTAACTTTAAATTTGGCTAGTTGGTTTTTTTTTTCCAAAATGTCTAATATGTTTTTTTGGTTTTCTAGTTGC
>Ga0116230_10002342_pt1 | contig 18237 bp, 15 predicted proteins | sample S1TSphfallax_3_FD_88678 | JGI IMG/M metagenome (GOLD analysis project Ga0116230, IMG submission 88678) | Host-associated microbial communities from peat moss isolated from Minnesota, USA - S1T2_Fd - Sphagnum fallax MG | ecosystem: Host-associated > Plants > Peat moss > Unclassified | place...
AAGACGATCATTCTTTTCCTGGCGATTGGCGGCGGTTTCTTCGCCGCCGTCGCAGCCGCGCTCCTTCACGATAATATTTCCAAAGACAACCCGCCCCTGCCGGGCGCTTCGCCTCTCGGCCAAGCAGCACCGGCACGCAAGAGTTTCCGCAAGCGCCGCTATCTCGACGATGGCAATGACAGCCGCGACGAAACGAGGTGGTGAGCGGGATGCAGCCGCCGTTCAGACAATGGAACCGGCGCGAGTATCTTGCCCTTTTGGGCGCGGGCGTCGCACCTTGGCCCGCGCGCGCCAATGCTGAATCTGCGAGCCTGCGGGCATTAGGATCCCAAGCTGGCATCATATTCGGCACATCGGCCGGGCTTCAGAACTACAATGACGAGGCCTATCGCGCGCTCGTCCTTAAGCAAGCCGCCATTCTCACACCAGAGAATAGCCTGAAATTCGGCGAGCTGCGGCCCGACGAAAAGACATTTGCTTTCGCAGACGGTGACGCCATGCTCGCCTTTGCAAAGGCCAATGGTCTTGCCATGCGCGGCCACACATTGATCTGGAACGAGTGGCTGCCGGAGTGGCTGAAAAGCGCTCCCTCTGCGAAACTTCCCTATCTGCTCGACCGACACATCGAGACAGTGATGACGCATTACGCAGGCAAACTGCAATCATGGGATGTCGTCAACGAGCCCTTCGTTGCCTGGGGCAACGATCCCGGCGGTTTCCGGCCTGGCCCTTGGTATTCCGCGCTCGGACCAGATTATATTTTCCGGGCCTTCCAACGCGCCGGAGCTGCTGATCCAAACACCAAGCTCGTTTTGAACGAGGCTTGGACGGAGCGCAGCGACATCTATGGCCTCGCAGTGCGCAAATCCCTGTTGCGGCTCATCGATCAGATCAAGGATAAGGGGCTCCGGATCGATGCCATCGGGCTGCAAGCGCACCTCGATCCGAGGATTTCTTATGATGACGCGAGCTTTGTAGATTTCTTGCATGAGCTTGAGGCGCGCGGCCTCGCCATCTACCTCACCGAACTCGACATTCTCGACGCGAGTTTTCCAGGCTCATTCGCGGAACGCGATCAAATGGCCGCCGATCGGGTCTACAGCTTTTTGCAACATGCGCTGTCTGTCAAAGCCGTTGGCATGGTTGTTTGCTGGGGGCTGTCAGACCGCTATACATGGTTCCGTGATCCCTCTGTAATGACGGCCTTGAAGACGACGCGCCTGCCCCGCGCCCTGCCCTACGATGACAATCTTCAACCCAAGCCGATGCGCGAAGCCATCGCACGGGCCTTTCTCGAACGAAAATTATAATCCAAGCAGGCATGGTGCTGGGGTTACGCTGATATTCATGGACCGCCAAAGCCGATGTCCACGGCAAACTGACGTTGTGCGCCGGGAGGCGGCACTGGAAAAGGCGCCGAGCGTGTAATCATCGACAGAGCTTCCGTATCAAGATCATCCTGGCCGCTCGACCGGATCATCGAAATCTCTTGCGGCTGACCGCTGTCATCGACCGAAAAAGAAACGATGACATGCCCCGTCGCGTGGCGCTGGCGCGCGGTTTCGGGATATTCTTTCGCGCGTTCAAGCTGGCCGAAAACGACGACCTTGTAGCTCACCGGCTCAGCATCCGCATCATTCGTCGGCAAAGGGGCCGGTATCGCAAGCGATAGCCCGTCTTGCGGTTGAGACAAGAAAGCCGGCATAGGCGCCGGCCGCTGCGGTGCCATCGGATTTTGCGGCTCTTGCTGCGCGGCTTGCGGCGGCTGTTCAGGCTGTGGCGCGGGAAACGCTTGCAGCTTTTGTCCGGTTTGCTTTGGTGTTTCGGCTGGCTTCGGCGGGTCTGGAGGTTGCGGTTTTTGAGCAGTTTCCTTCTGGGCCAACTCTTTCTGAGCAGGCAGCACAGGTTTCTCCTGAGAGGCGGGGTTCTGAGCCGCCTTGCTTTCCGCCGGCTTATTTGCGTTTTCCACTAGCTTTTGGTCTGCTGGCTTTGGTCCGGCTGGCTTATTTTCCGCTGATTTAGGCTGCTCCGGCCGCAGCGGTTTTTCTGCTTGGGGTTCCGGCGGCTTCGCCGGTTGTTCCTCCGGCTTTGGCGCCTGTCTTGCCGTATCTTGAGTGCCCCCGGTGCCGGGATGGCCGGCCTCGCCTTGCGGCGGGGTTTTCTGTCCCAAAGGCGCGGCGCTGTCTGACCCAGGTTGGCCAGATCCGGACTTCTGCCCGCCCTGCGCCTCCTCCTCATTGACGAGTTCTACCGGAATTTCGACGGCGCCGATCCCTGGAATTTCATTCAGCCGGTCAAAAAACAGCACTATTCCGACGAGACTGGTGTGGAAAATGAGTGAACCAGCGAGCACGATCACGAAGAAACGGCTTGGAATCAAAGACCGCCACGGTTTCGCTGTTGAGCGGGTGACGTCCAATAGGCCAGACGGCTCCGGATCATCGGGGTCTCGGGACTGGAGCTCTGGGGACAAATCAGCAAATGCCATGGGAAAAACCGCATCGCCCTGCCAGCGTTAAGTCTTCGCGGTGATCCGCGATGTGCCGCAAGACGGTCCTTGTCATAGACCACAAGGACCGGCGCGGCTCAACCCGCTCAGCGTTGCAACAAGCAGCGGGTACAGCCAAGCAGAAGGCTGCCGGCATCTTGCCAAGCTCAGCAAATCATAGCTTGTTAATTTCAGATTTCATCAATTCACCGTTATGACCTCAAAGACCGCCGATGATCGATAAACTCGAATTTCTTTTGGCTTTGGCCCGCGAGCGCCATTTCGGCCGTGCAGCGGAGGCCTGCGGCGTGACCCAGCCGACGATGTCGGCCGCTATCAAACAGCTTGAAGACACTTTGGGCGTCTTGCTCGTTCAGCGGGGCTCGCGATTTATCGGTTTGACACCGGAAGGTGAGCATGTGCTCGCCTGGGCCAAACGTATCGTCGGCGATACGCGGGCGATGCGCGACGAAATCAGCTCTCTCAAACGCGGTCTTTCCGGCCATTTGAAGATTGCCGTCATTCCTACCGCGCTTGGCATGGTCAACGCTCTTACGGAGCCTTTTTGCGCCCGTCATCCCGACGTCAGATTCACGATTTTATCGCGCCGGTCACACGAAATTTTAACCTTGCTCGACGAACTCGAAATCCATGCTGGCATCACCTATCTCGACAATGAGCCGCTCGGCCACGTGAATACAGTGCCGCTCTATCACGAGCATTACTGTCTCTTCATCAACGCGGAGCAGCCTTTGGCGAAAAAAGAGCGTGTGACTTGGCAGGAGATCGGCACGCTGCCGCTCTGTCTGCTGACACCCGACATGCAAAATCGCAGGATCATCGACGCGCATCTTGGCAGCGCCGGATTCAAAGCACCCCCGGCACTCGAGTCAGATTCGATGCTGACGCTCTACGCCCATGTGAAATCAGGCCATTGGGCAAGCGTGATGCCGTCGAAATTTGCCGATACGATCGGGGTGAACCAGATGATCGCGGCCGTTCCTATCGCCGAGTCAGAGGCCGCCAATATTGTCGGTCTCGTCGTGCCGCATCGTGAACCGATGACGCCGCTGACCGCTGCGCTGGTTGAGACCGCCAAAAAGGCCGGGCCTAAGATCGAAGGCTAAAAACCGGGCAGCTGAACAGCTATATTCCGCTCGCTATAACTAAGGCTTATACTCAGGCTGCCTATATGGGAGGCGATAGATATTATCTATTGTCTAACGATTCAGCTTTATTGATTGCATGGTATGCAAGGATCAGATTGCCTTTAACGAATAAATGGGCAACGCCATGAGTTTTGAACCTTGGAGTGAAACGCGCGCATCGGCGATTATCGCCGGGCAATTGGGCCGCGAAGGCCCAATGCTTCCGATTCTGCACGAGCTGCAGCATGCCTTTGGCTATGTCCCAGACGAAGCCATCCCGCTCATTGCGACGGCACTGAACGAAACCGGCGCCGAAGTCTACGGCGTGATCACATTCTACCATGACTTTCGACGCAGCTTGCCCGGACGGCATGTCCTGAAGCTCTGCCAAGCTGAAGCCTGCCAGGCCTGCGGCAGTGATGATCTCGCAGCTCGAGCTAAATCCGCTTTGGGCATCGATTTTGGCGAGACAACACCGGACGGCCGTGTCACACTTGAACCCATCTATTGTCTCGGTCTCTGTTCCATGTCGCCTTCCGCGATGCTCGACGGTGAGATTGTTGCGCGGATCGATTCAAACAGACTCGATGAGCTCCTCGCGGAGGCTAATCAATGAGCATTCGGATTTACGTTCCTCGCGATGCTGCCGCCATCGCCGCCGGAGCTGACAAGCTCACAGCCATGATTGAAAAAGAAGCCGCTGCCCGGAAGATCGAGATCGAGATCGTCCGCAACGGTTCTCGCGGCATGCACTGGCTGGAACCTTTGGTCGAGGTCGTGACCCCGCGAGGCCGTGTTGGCTATGGCCCTGTTTCGGTTCGCGATGTGGCGGGCCTTTTCGATGCGAAGTTTCATGAAGGCGCGGCAGGTCATGGGCTGCATCAAGGCCTCGTCGAGCAGATCCCCTTTTTTGCCAAGCAGACCCGCCTGACATTCGCGCGTTGCGGCCTCATCGATCCGCGCTCGCTCGACGATTACCGCGCCCATGGCGGCTATGTGGGGCTTGAAAAAGCTTTGGCGGCGGGTCCGGTTTCGATTGTCGATCAAGTGTTCAAATCCGGCCTGCGCGGACGCGGCGGCGCGGGCTTCCCGACCGGCATCAAATGGAAAACCGTCGCCGAAGCCGCGGGCGCTCAAAAATATATCGTTTGCAATGCCGACGAGGGCGATAGCGGCACATTCGCCGATCGCATGATCATGGAAGGCGACCCCTTCCTTCTCGTCGAAGGCATGACAATCGCGGGGCTGGCTGTCGGTGCAACGCGCGGCTACATCTATCTCCGCTCCGAATATCCGCATGCCAAAATCGCGCTTGATGCCGCGATCGAAGCCGCTGAACGGGCCTCCTATCTGGGCAATGCTATTCTCGGTTCAGCGCATGCCTTCCATCTCGAAGTGCGCGTCGGCGCAGGCGCCTATGTGTGCGGCGAGGAAACATCGCTTCTCGAAAGCCTCGAAGGCAAGCGCGGCCTCGTGCGCGCCAAGCCGCCCTTACCCGCGCATGTCGGTCTGTTCGGCAAGCCCACCGTGATCAACAATGTGTTGTCGCTCGCGGCTGTGCCTTTCATTCTGGCCGAAGGGCCGGAGGCCTATGCCGCTTTTGGGATGGGCCGCTCGCGCGGCACCATGCCTATTCAGCTCGCCGGCAATCTGAAATATGGCGGCCTGTTCGAAGTCGCCTTTGGCATTACGCTCGGCGAACTGGTCGATGAGATCGGCGGCGGCCCCTTCACCGGACGGCCCGTCAAAGCTGTGCAGGTCGGCGGTCCGCTCGGCGCTTACTTCCCGCGCGCCCTTTTCGATACGCCATTCGACTATGAAGCCTTCGCCGCGCGCGACGGGCTCATCGGACACGGCGGCATTGTCGTCTTCGACGATACGGCCGATATGCTGAAACAAGCGCGCTTCGCGTTTGAGTTCTGCGCACATGAAAGCTGCGGCAAGTGCACGCCCTGCCGCATCGGTTCGACGCGCGGCCATGAGGTGCTGGACAAAGTCATCGAGGGTAACGCGCCTGAGTCCAACATGGCTCTGGTACAAGACCTTTGCCAGACGATGAAGCAGAGCTCACTCTGCGCGCTCGGCGGCTTCACGCCTTACCCTGTTTTGAGTGCGATTACCCATTTTCCCGAGGATTTCGACGTTAAAAAGCGTCACCTCGAACCAGCTGAATGAGAAGAGGGTCCCATGGCCTATAATGCTGAAGCCGATTACGGAACACCTGCATCAAAGTCTGAGAAGACAGTCACGCTTACCATTGACGGCGTATCCGTCACGGTCCCGGAAGGCACTTCGATCATGCGCGCCGCTGCGATGATCGACACGCAGATCCCCAAACTTTGCGCAACGGACTCTCTCGATAGCTTCGGCTCCTGCCGCCTCTGCCTTGTCGAGATCGAAGGCCGGAACGGAACACCTGCCTCCTGCACGACACCTGTCGCTCCGAACATCATCGTTCATACCCAGACGCCGCGCCTGAAGCAGCTCCGCAAGGGCGTGATGGAGCTTTATATATCGGATCATCCGCTCGACTGCCTGACCTGCGCCGCCAATGGCGATTGCGAATTGCAGGACATGGCAGGCGCGGTCGGCCTCCGTGAAGTGCGCTATGGCTATAATGGCGAAAATCACTTCAAAGCTGATAGCGCCCTCACCCTGCCGAAGGATGAGTCGAACCCCTATTTCACCTATGATCCGGCCAAATGTATCGTTTGCTCGCGTTGCGTCCGCGCCTGCGAGGAAGTGCAAGGCACTTTTGCTCTCACGATCTCCGGCCGCGGTTTCGATAGCCGCGTCTCAGTTGGCCAGAGCGGCGAATTCCTGACCTCCTCCTGCGTCTCCTGCGGCGCCTGCGTCCAGGCCTGCCCGACCGCGACTTTGTCTGAAAAGTCCTTAATCGAGATCGGCACGCCGGAACATTCCAAAATCACGACCTGCGCCTATTGCGGTGTCGGCTGCTCATTCCACGCCGAAATGCGCGGCGAAGAACTCGTTCGCATGGTGCCTTATAAGGACGGCAAGGCCAACCACGGCCATTCGTGCGTTAAGGGCCGCTTCGCCTGGGGCTATGCCACCCATCGCGACCGTATCACCACGCCGATGATCCGCAATTCCATCCACGAGCCGTGGCAAGAAGTCTCCTGGGAAGTCGCCATTGGCCGCGTTGTCTCGGAATTCACCCGCATTCAAAAAACCTATGGCGCGCGTTCGATCGGCGGTATCACCTCCTCGCGCTGCACCAATGAAGAGACCTTCCTGGTCCAGAAGCTGATCCGCGCCGGCTTCGGCGTGAACAATGTTGATACTTGCGCCCGCGTCTGCCATTCGCCGACTGGCTATGGTCTGAAGACAGCCTTCGGCGAGTCCGCCGGTACGCAGGATTTCGACTCCGTCGAACATTCCGATGTGATCATGGTCGTCGGCGCCAATCCGACAGACGGTCATCCAGTCTTCGGTTCACGCATGAAGAAGCGTCTGCGCGAAGGGGCGAAGCTCATTGTGCTCGATCCGCGCCGTACTGACCTCGTCCATTCTCCTCACGTCAAGGCGGATTATCACCTGCCGCTGCAACCCGGCACCAATGTCGCCGTGCTCACCTCGATCGCGCATGTCATCGCAACCGAAGGCCTGATCAACGAAGACTTCGTCAAAGCGCGCTGCGATTTGAGCGAATTCAACGATTGGAAGGATTTCGTTTCCGAGCCGCGTCACGCGCCAGAGGAAGTCGAGAAGGTCTCGGGTGTTCCAGCGGATCTCATCCGCGGCGCAGCCCGGCTCTTCGCGACCGGCGGCAACGCAGCCATCTATTACGGCCTCGGTGTCACTGAACATAGCCAGGGCTCGACGACCGTCATGGCCATCGCCAACTTGGCTCTCGCGACCGGCAACCTGGGGCGTCCGGGCGTCGGCGTGAATCCATTGCGCGGCCAGAACAATGTTCAGGGCGCTTGCGACATGGGCTCCTTCCCGCATGAGCTGCCGGGTTATCGCCATGTGTCCGACTCTGTCACCCGCGCACTCTTCGAATCCGCTTGGGGCCGTCCGCTCGATAGCGAGCCCGGCCTGCGCATCCCGAACATGCTCGACGCAGCGGTCGAAGGCACATTCAAGGCGATTTACATTCAAGGCGAAGATATCTTGCAGTCCGACCCCGACACGCATCATGTCTCGTCGGGCCTCGCCGCGATGGAATGCGTCATCGTTCAAGATCTCTTCCTGAACGAGACCGCCAATTATGCGCATATTTTCTTGCCCGGCTGCACCTTCTTAGAAAAGGATGGCACTTTCACCAATGCCGAACGCCGCATTCAGCCGGTGCGCAAGGTGATGTCGCCGAAGAACGGTTATGGCGATTGGGAGATCACGCAAATGATCGCCCAGGGGCTGGGCCTAGATTGGCATTACAATCACCCAAGCGAAATCATGGACGAAGTCGCGCGGCTGACGCCGACCTTCACGGGTGTTTCCTATAAGAAGCTCGACGAGTTGGGTTCCGTGCAATGGCCCTGCAATGACGAAGCGCCGGAAGGCACCCCCGTCATGCACATCGAAGAGTTTACGCGCGGCAAGGGCAAGTTTGTCATCACCGAATATATCGCGACGGACGAAAAATCCGGCCCGCGCTTCCCGCTGCTGCTCACGACCGGCCGTATTTTGGCGCATTATAACGTCGGCGCGCAGACGCGACGGACGAACAATGTCGCCTGGCATCCGGAAGATATGCTCGAAATCCATCCCCATGATGCCGAGCAACGCGGCGTGCGGGATGGCGATTGGGTCAAGATAGCAAGCCGCGCCGGTGAAACGACGCTTCGCGCGCTGGTCACAGATCGCGTCGCGCCAGGCGTCGTCTATACGACCTTCCATCACCCAACGACGCAGGTGAATGTCGTTACGACTGACTTCTCCGATTGGGCCACCAATTGTCCTGAGTTCAAGGTCACGGCTGTTCAGGTTTCGACCTCAAACGGTCCGACGGAATGGCAGGAAGAATATGAGGCCCAGACGCGCGAAAGCCGCCGCATTGCGGCCGTGGCAGCGGAGTAATAGATATCGTTTATGAACGATGATCTCCCCGCGCACGACTTGCCAGAGGACGAATGGCCAGAGGATGATTTGCCTCTGCCTTTGCCCTCCCGCCCGGTTGCAACACTTGCTTTCCGGGACGGAGCGGCGGAAGAGCGCGTGCGGGTCGCCCCAGAGGAAACCGCTCTCGCACTCACCTATGAGGGCGGCTCTTACGCAGTGATGATGGGAACGCCGTCTGATTTAGAAGATTTTGCGATCGGCTTCAGTCTCAATGAAGGCATTATCGCCAAACCGGCCGATATTGGCAGTTTTGAGGTCGTCACGCACTCTGAGGGGGTTGAGCTTCGTATGTGGCTTGGGCCCGTCGAAGGCGATGCCTTAAAGCGCCGGCGGCGGCAAAAGGCAGGACCGGTCGGCTGCGGGCTCTGCGGCATCGAAAGCCTGGGCGAAGCGGTCGCCCCGCCGAAACCGGTCACCAGCGATCTTCAGATCGACGCGGCAACGGTTCATGCGGCCATCGACGCCTTGTCGGGCGCCCAGGTTCTCAATCGCGAGACGCGCGCCGTGCATGCGGCGGGTTTCTTCATTCCTGGCCAAGGCCTCATTGCCGTTAGGGAAGATGTCGGGCGGCACAATGCGCTCGATAAGCTCGCTGGCGCCTTGGCCCGCATGGATGTGCCAGGCAGCAGCGGGCTTGTCGCCGTCACAAGCCGCCTTTCCGTCGAAATGGTTCAAAAGGCCGCCGTCATCGGCTCTCCCATACTGGTTGCCGTCTCGGCGCCAACCGCGCTGGCGATTCGCATGGCGGAAGCGGGTGGCATTACGCTCGCTGGCATCGTGCGCGGCGACGGTTTTGAGGTTTTCACCCACGCGCAGCGGATTACGTCCCGCGTACCGTCAAATAAAGAGGCTCATCATGTCGTCGCCTGACCGGCTGGTCTATATGGCCAATCAAATCGGCAGTTTCTTCGCCACGCAGCGGTCGCAAGATCCGAAAGCCGGGATCGCTGACCATATCCAGAAATTCTGGGAACCCCGGATGCGCGAGGCGATCTTCGCCTATATCGACCACGGCGGCGACGGCCTTAAAGACGTCGTCAAGGATGCTTTGATCGCCTTGAAAGCCAAGCAGCAGGCCTGAGTGCCGGTTTGCGAAGTTATCAAACGGCATTTTCAGAGGATAGCGCCAATATCTGCAGCCAGCAGTATCTAGATGCCTGCCGCTCCCTTTCCTGTCTTTCCGCACTAGGTTAAACCCTGAAGCTAGGATCAGGACTCAATCATTGAGCCGTCATTGCGAGGCGCGAAACGGCGAAGCAATCCAGGTATTGCCCAAATGGTTGCTCTGGATTGCTTCGCTTCGTTCGCAATGACGCCTCAAGTCACGCAATGATGAGGTCTGGACCCTAGGAATTAGGTCGAGGCGGAGGATTGCGTGGCAGACGGTCCATTTGACAGAAAAGTTGATAGCCGCGCCGAAGACCAAGCGGTTGAACACCTGCCATTTCGCCTGGCGCTCGGCATCGAACGCTTTGGCCTGATCGCCTTACGCTTTCCCTATCTGGTGCTGATTGTTTTCATCGCGCTCGCCATAACGGCAGGCTTTGGCGTCAGCCGAATCAAAGTCGATGACTCGCTGTCGCAATTGTTCCGGTCGGACACGCCTGAATTCAAGCAATATGAAGAAGTTACAAAGCGCTTCCCGTCGAGCGAATATGATGTGCTCGTCGTTGTCGAAGGCCCTCATCTTCTCGAACGCAGCTCAATCGAGAAATTACGCGACCTCGTCACCGATCTGCAGCTCGTGGACGGCACTCGCGGCCTGATCTCTCTCTTCTCGGCCCGCGAAGCGCCCATCGGGGATCATTTGCCGGCGCCCTTGTTCCCGGAAGTCTTACCCGAGGGCGATGCCTATAAACAGTTGATCGGCCGCGTGATGGGAAACGACATCATCCACGGCAAATTGATCTCCGATGACGGCACGCTCGCTCTCATCGTTTTGTCGCTCGATCCGAAGATCGTCGAAAGCAAAAGCCTGAATGGTGTGATCGGCGAGATCCGCAAGACGATGGACGAAGATCTCGCAGGCACTGGACTTATCGCGGAGCTCTCCGGCGTGCCGGTGATGCAGCTCGAAATCCGCAATGCCGTCGAAAAAGACGCGCTCGTTTATAATGCCATCGGCTTTATCGCTGGCTGCGCCATAGCGATCCTGTTTTTCCGGCGCGTGTCTTTCATGATTATCGCGGCCGGACCGCCGCTTGTCGCGATTCTTCTGGCGCTTGGCTGCCTGGGCTGGGCGGATTTCCGCCTGAACATGTTCCTGAACGTGATGACGCCGCTCATCATGGTGATCAGCTTTTCGGATTCGATGCAGCTGACCTTCGCAGTCCGCGACCGTTTGATCGCAGGCGAATCCAAGGCCAATGCCTTGCGCAATGCCATTCTCGTCGTGGGACCGGCCTGCGTTCTGACGCATGCTACAGCGGGCCTGTCCTTCATCGCGCTTCTCTTTACGAAATCAGACCTGATTCGTGCCTTCGGCGAGGCGGGCCTTATTGCGACGATGATCGCATTGGCGACCGTGCTGACGCTGATCCCCTTGTTCGGGACATTGCTTCTTCGCAAGGAAGAGGCGTTCGCCGCCAAATTCAAGGGCGGCGATTTTGCCGTCGATATTTTGCGGCGTTTCTGCGCCTGGATCGCTGGCGCCATGGTCAAACGGCCTGGTCTTTACAGCGCCATCGCGCTCGTTGTGCTGGCGGTTCTTTGTATAATCTATGCCAATCTCGAGCCGCGTTACCGTCTGGCCGATCAGGTGCCGGATAAGGAACAAGCCGTGGAAGCCAGCTCGCGCCTGGATGCCAAGCTCACCGGCGCGAACCCCATCGATGTTTTGATCCAATTCCCGAAAGGCGTCTCGCTTTATGCGCCTCAAACAATCGACACGATCGCTGAGGTGCATCAAACGCTCGAAGACACGGCGGGGGTCGGCAATGTCTGGTCGCTTGAAACCTTGCGCCGCTGGCTCGCCGCGAAACTCGGCAAATCAGACATCGCAACGCTGAAACAATATGTCGATGTCCTGCCGGCCTATCTGACCCGGAGATTCATTTCAGCGGATCAAGACGCCGTGATTGTGAGCGGCCGCATCCCGGATAAAGACGCGAGCCAATTGCTCCCGATCGTCGACCGGCTCGATGCCGCGCTTAACGCGGTGCGGGCGAAACATCCGGGCTATCAGATCGCCGTCACAGGGCTGTCTGTGATCGCTGCGCGAAACAGCGCCGATATGATCGGCAAGCTCAATCATGGATTGACGATCGAAATCATTTTCGTCGCGGCCTTCATCGGCCTCGCCTTCCGTTCCTTTATCGTCATGCTTGTTGCCATTCCGCCCGGCATTTTTCCGGTCGTCGCCTCCGGCACTTTGCTTTGGTTCACAGGGCAAGGCTTGCAGTTTTCAAGCGTCGTCGCACTGACGGTTTCGTTCGGGCTTGGTTTAAGCGCGACGATCCATTTCTTGAATCGCATGCGGCTCGAAGAAAAGCCCAATGAAGATCCAAGTATCAGCGTGCAGAGGGCCACCATCCTCGTCGGCCCAGCTTTGATTCTCACATCGGTCGTTCTGGCGTGCGGATTGGCGGTGACCATCTTCTCGGACCTGCCATCGCTGCGCCTCTTTGGCTGGCTCGCTGCCTTTTCGATGCTCGCCGCGCTCGTCGCGGATCTTTTGATCCTGCGGCCAACCGTGATGTTTTTGCGGCGGCTGACCTATCGGCCGAAGTCTCTATAAAGTCCGAGAACCGGTAGTTTGGCGCGCCCGCAGCCCTCTACCGTTTCATGGCAGCAAAGCGGGCGGCGTTGCGTGCCTTGTGTTCCTTAAGAGAGCCGAACTCGCCGCGCGCGACGGCGGCGCGGGCTTCATCAACCAATGGCTTCGCCCAAGCAAGATCGTCGCTTTCTATTTCACGCCCGGCAATGCGCTCGCCGATAAGCTGGCGCGCTGCACAGCTCTAACAATGGGGACATTGGTCTAAGCCGCGCTGTCAGGTTATCATTGGTGCTGTAATTGCTGAAACGGGCGCGGGCTTTTTGGTTGCCCATGCGGACGTGGTTTGGGCAAGGCGACGTCTAGAGCATGTCCCGGAAAAGTGGAACCGGTTTTCCGATAAGGACATGCTCCAACATATTAAACTGGAGCGAGTTCTTATCGCTTGGGTGATTCCACCCAAGCGGAACGCGCTCTAGCGCTTTAATGGAGCCATCCAAGAAATGACCAGAAACTTTCTCTACCTTATCATTGGCGTCCTCATTATTGCCGTTAGCGTGATAGGCTATCAGCTCTACCAAGACCGGCAGAAACCGGCCGGCGTCGAAATCAATTTCGGCAAAAGCGGTATTTCCATCGAGAAGAATTAAATAACTTCTTCGAGGCTTCGGTGATGCGCTTGGGTCTACCACGCCAGACGCGCTTTCACTTTCCGCAACAAGCCCCTGACGCTATCGACGTTACAAAAAATTCTAGTCTCTCCCAAGGCGGAAACAAAAAGAATTTACGGGGATGGGCTGCCACACAGCGCGGCTATGCGTACAACCACGCCCGGCCCTTGCCTCCCGCCGCGATCTCAGCAAGAGGCAGGGCGAGAGGCATGAAGCAGATCAGCTCTTACGCAGCGTGATCGACACGTCACGAATATCCGTGCCGCCTTCCGGGCGGATATTGACGGATTGCGTCTTGCCATGCGTCGTGAGCGAAAGCGAAGCGCTAAATCCCACACCAGCAATCGTACCGACGATGGAGGATCCGTTCACGCGGCCGGAGATATTGCCAGTCGCGTTACGCGTCGCTTCGTTCCAAGAGCCCGAAAGAGACCCGCCAGACGACATGACATTGCTCGTAATTTCCAGCTTATAGCTATCGCTGGCGCAGCGGAGCGTTTGATTCAAAGCGTCACCGCCTGCGTCCACGGCATAGGTCGCCTTACAGCGAATGTGTTCGTTAGCACCGTTCGCCACTGAAATCGTGCCCTCGCCAGACCAATAACCGGCATAGTCTGCGAAAACTCCGCCAGCCGCGGACGCGCCGCTTGCAAGGCCAGCGAGGAGCACGGCGGGCCCCAGGATAGAAATCGTGGATTTTGAACTGAAAAAAGACATGGGACCCTCTTAAAAAATCGGCGTTGAGCGTCGAACCCCATCGGACGGATCATCATCAACCCGGAGAGGCTGAGAACCGGCTTTTCTTTGAAGCCGGCCGGAGCCTTTTCCGTCGAAACCCTCTAGCATGCCGTGCGGACCGGCACATGCTAAAATCTGTTACGCTGAGAAAAACCAGTTCGCTCAAGACCCAAGGGCTTACCCGATCATCTTGCTTTCGCATGTGTTGTCACGATAGCCAGGGCCTCGGCGAAAGCAGCATCTATATCCAGCATCGATGTATCGAGCACATGAGCGTCCTCCGCCGCCTTTAAAGGCGCGACCGGCCGCGTGGCATCCAAGCTGTCGCGCTTGCGAATATCAGCCAGAATCGTGTCGTAATCGAACGTCTCACCGCGTTCTTTCAGTTCCAACGCCCGGCGCGTGGCGCGCGTCTCAGGATTGGCCGTCACAAAAATTTTAACATGGGCTTCCGGGCAGATCACCGTGCCAATGTCGCGCCCGTCGAGAACCGCGCCGCCTGGCCTCTGGGCAAAGGTCCTTTGGAGGTCGAAAAGCGCCGCGCGGACCTCGGGGATCGCACCGACAATGGAAGCACCCGCGCCGACTTCCCGGCCGCGTAAAGAGCCCTCGTCAAAACCGGTCAAAGCCAGGCCGCGCGCAGCGGAAATCGCCGCGGCCGGATCAGAGAGATTATGCCCCTGATCGATCAGCGCCTTCGCCGTTGCCCGGTAAAGCAGGCCAGTATCCAGATGCGGAAGATCGAAATGGCGCGCGAGACGGCGCGCCAAAGTGCCTTTTCCAGAGGCGGCGGGACCATCAAGGGCGATAATCATGAAAATTGCGCTCCGAGACCTTCCATCAAGGCGCGAAAGCCCGGAAAGCTCGTCGTGATCATCCGGTCGTCATCGACCGCCATCGGCTTTTGCGCAGCCAAGCCCAGACACAGAAAACTCATTGCAATGCGATGATCGAGATGGGTTGCAACAAGCCCGTCACCTCGCACCTGCCCGCTCCCGCCGCGCACAAGTAGATCGTCGCCCTCGATCGCTGTCTCGACGCCAGCCTGACGCAATCCCGCCGCCACCGCTTCAAGGCGATCCGACTCTTTCACCCGCAATTCATGCAGGCCGCGCATCCGTGTTTCGCCTTCGGCAAAGGCCGCGGCGACCGCGAGAATCGGATATTCATCGATCATCGACGGCGCGCGTTCGGGCGGCACATCGACACCGCGCAGCACGGAGGCCCGCACGCGGAGATCGGCGACCTCTTCGCCTGCTTCGACGCGCTGGTCGAGAATCTCGATATCCGCTCCCATTTCTTTCAACGTCGTCAGCAGCCCTATCCGCAACGGATTCATCATCATGGCTTCGATGATGATGTCAGAGCCGGGCACGATCAGGGCCGCGACGAGGGGAAATGCCGCCGAGGATGGGTCCGCCGGAATGATGACGGCCGCCGGCGCGAGATTGGGACGCCCCTTCAGGACGACCCTGCGTCCATAGGCGCCGAAAGGCTCGCTTTGCACCTCCGCCCCGAAATGGAGAAGCATTTTCTCCGTATGATCGCGGCTGGCTTCTGATTCGATCACCGTCGTGTTGCCGGGCGAATTAAGGCCCGCGAGCAGAACGGCCGATTTGATCTGAGCCGAAGCCACAGGTGTTTGATAGGTGATCGGAATAGGCTCACTCGTCCCGGCCAATTCGACCGGAAAGCAGCCGCCAGCGGCCTCGGAGACCACCGTCGCACCCATCAGCAGGAGCGGATCGAGAATCCGCCGCATGGGGCGTTTACGCAGCGACGAATCACCATCGAAGCGGGCACAGATGCCATGACCGCCAACGACCCCCATCATCAAGCGGGATCCAGTGCCCGCATTGCCGAAGTCGAGCGTTTCTCTCGGCGCCAGCAATGAGCCAAGACCGGCGCCTGAGACCGTCCAAGAGCCCGGTCCAAGGCGTTCGACAGCAGCACCCAGCGCCTGGCAGGCCGCCGCTGTATGTAAAACATCTTCCCCTTCGAGCAGACCTTCTATATGGGTCCGGCCAATGCAAAGCAGCCCGAAAATCAAAGCCCGGTGCGACATGGACTTGTCACCCGGCGGTCTCAGCCTTCCCCGCAAAGGGCCGCACGGCAAAGCTGTGAGCTTGGCTGGAGCTGAGGACAAAGAAGCGTTTTGTGAAAGAGACAAACCGGCCTGAGCCTTTCCTGCGAACTTTCGGGTGTTAACACGCGATATAAAAGGGTGTCATCAAAGCCGCCCTTAGCCGTAAGTTCCATTTGACAGAGAGCTCCGGCATCACTAACCGAGCCGAAAAGTTTTTCAAGGAAAGGCGCCGTATGGCCCGCTCCCTAGCCGATTTTAGAGGTCCCTAACGTGACGAAACCCGAGCTCGGCAACAAGCATCAATGCCAAAACTGCGGAACCAAATTTTTCGATTTGAATAAAAATCCGATCCTATGCCCCAAATGCGGAACGGTTTTCCATGCCGTTCCTCTGTCGCGCGTCGTGCAACGCGCCACGGTGGCCGACGATGACGAGGTCGATCCGGAAGTCGCAGCCGATATCATCTCCTTGCAAGACGCGGAAGTGGAAGACAAGGTCGTGGCCGACGTCGATGATGAAGTCGAACTCGAAGACGAGGAAGCTGATGAAACCTTCCTTGCCGAGGAAGAAGAGGATAATGACGACGTCGCCGACCTGATCGACGGCGACCTTGAGGATGACGAAGATCGCTGATTGACTGAATGGCCAGCCAATTAGAGACGCCGCCGTGCGGTTATTCCGCGCGGTGGTGTTGGCAGCATTCAGAAGGGTGCTTGTGGAGGAGAGCCGTACCGGCTATATGACGGCCGCATCACATGGCCGCTCTCCTGCGGGTCAACATCAGCAAGTCGTTAAAGCTTGCCGGGGTGACCTCCTCGTTCTGAATGCCGCAAGGCGATCAAGACAAAGCCCAATCGGGGCGCGTCGATGTTTGAGACGAAAGCTGCGGGTCCCGCCCAAAGGGCCTGAGGAGTGGAAAAAGTTTGGGGTCATAGCTCAGTTGGGAGAGCGCTTCAATGGCATTGAAGAGGTCGGCGGTTCGATTCCGCCTGGCTCCACCAAACTTCCGCGAATACTTTGGAAGCCTTGAATTCCAGCAAACCAATGGCCTGAGCGTAGGTCTATGTGGGCATAGGCGTCCCGCTACTCGCCAGCAACCCGTGGCAATTAGAGCATGTTCCGCAAAAGTGTACGCGGTTTTGCGATCAGAACATGCTCTCGTTTATTGAATCGAGGTGACTCTCACCCGATTGCCTTACCAGCCTGCCGTAATAGGGAGAATCGGCGAGTGCCGCTTATATTCGCGGAGTGTTGTTCAGACTAATACAGCCATCTATCGGCAAGACGGACGAAGCCCCAGGCTTATGCACAGTCCGCTTGGCATGCCCGACGTCCTTAACGGGATGACAATATGTATCGCGGCATTGCCGTTGCTTATCTTGGCAACTTCTCCGAAGCCGCCAGCCGATCGAAGGTGCGGGAAGCTTGCTTGCCCAGATCAGGCAGCCCCGAAATAGATGTTTTCGAAGTTACACCAACCTCCTCGGCACGGAACATGGATAGTTCGATACGTCGCGCACCCTGTTCCACAACCATCCGCTGGGGATCAATTTCAATAATTTTCCAATTATTCACTTCATCGCCGACCCTCGCCTGAACGAATTTTTCGTTTTCAGGCAAGGATATGAGCGCGATCATGCCGTCGGACATCGAGACGACGCCTGCAAGCACGGGGCTTGGAGAGAGAGCAGGTGGAACAGGTTGCGATACAAGCGTAATCGCGGGTTTCTCTTGGATCATCGGACGCCGGTTAGAGGCAAAGAGCGGACGTTCCAGCGTCTCCCGGTATTCCGCCGGGGGCCGTCCCGCGATGGGATTAAGATTCGCCACATCTTGGGCCGAGCTATTTAGCTCGCCGGCCAGTGCGGGCGCCGTTGCTAGCCCGCAGAGCATCAGATACGGAATTACGCTAAACTGAGACATTTTGAGAGCGTCTCAAAATTCCGTTAATTTTTTGATTACGGCGTTTGGCTCCACAATGCTCTTAGATTCAATGTGACCTTCATCGCCTGCTGGGTTCCAGTGCGTGGAGCTCCAGTCACTTCCGGCTGCAAAACAAACGCGTCAACGAACACATAGGGACTTCCAGACTCGAGTTTGTACAAAAGTCTCTGCAACGCATCGTAACGGATATCGAGTGTTGTCTGAATACGAACGGCGTCCGAATCCTCCGGATGAGCAGCGTTCAGAACTGCCGATGATATAAGACCTGCTTGCTGCGAAATGGCGAGCTGAGAGACATAAGTCTCGAGCTGTGCGCTTGCTAGCCCGGGCGTCTGGGCGTGCAATAAGGCAGACTCTGGCGC
>Ga0116230_10002343_pt1 | contig 18233 bp, 23 predicted proteins | sample S1TSphfallax_3_FD_88678 | JGI IMG/M metagenome (GOLD analysis project Ga0116230, IMG submission 88678) | Host-associated microbial communities from peat moss isolated from Minnesota, USA - S1T2_Fd - Sphagnum fallax MG | ecosystem: Host-associated > Plants > Peat moss > Unclassified | place...
CGGCAACCGCAAGTTCGGGCAGCGCCGATGCCGGCACCGGCGGCCGCAACCACGCCGACCCGCAAGCGGCAACGCCGCGCCAGGACACGCTGGCACACAATTCGGGCACCGGATCGGACCAGCAGCCGCGCGGCGACAATGCCCGCCGCAGCAGCCAGCCGGCGCCGGCAACCACGGCGCGCGGCGGCAGCGATGCCGACGACACCGCGGGCATTTTCGCATGACGACAACCATCAAGGGGGCGCGTGACGCGCAATGAGCGACAAGAAGGACAAAGAGGCCAAGCCGGCCAAAAAGGGCGGCGGCGGCATGATCATCAAGATCGTCGCCGCAGTCGCGCTGCTCGGCGCGGGCGGCGGCGGGGTCTACGCGCTGGTGGCCACCGGCATGATCGGTGGCGGCGGGAAAATCGCGATCAAGGAAGACAAGAACCCCAAGCTGATCCGCAAAGGCGAAAGCGATCCTTATGCACCCGCAGCCAAGGATGGCGAGAGTGACGGCAAAGCGGTCGATGGCGACGGCGGCAGCGAATATCGCACGTTGTATTTCAGCTTTTCCGATGATTTCACGTCGAATCTCAAAGGCACCGGATCGCTCGTCCAGGTGTCGATCGCCTGTTCGACGCACCGCGACTACCGCGTGCTGCTCTGGCTCAAAAAGCACGAGCTGGCGATCCGTTCGGCGATGCTGGCGGTGCTTGCCGACACCGACGAAGAAGATGTCCAGACCCCCAAAGGCAAGGAAGCGCTGCAACGCCGGCTGGCGCAGGCGATCAACAAAGTGCTGATCGATGCCGAAGGGTTTGGCGGAGTCGACGCAGTCTATTTCAAGAACTTCATCATCCAATGAAGCAGGATTTCGCCTTTGTCGCGCAGCGCACGCTGGCCAGCCACAGCCCCGCGCTGTTGCGCCCCGGCCCCGCCGATGCCGAATTGATCGAGGCCTTGCGCCAGGCCGCCGCGCGGCTGGCGCGCGCCTTGCGCGGGGCGCTGGCGCGGCTGTGCGGCGGCGATCCGCCCGATGTCGCGATCGAGCCGCCGCAGGATCTGGTGTTTGCCGATTTCGCCCGCGCCGGGCTGACCGCCTACAGCCTTTACAGCGCCGCGCCGTCGGGCGAACGCGTGCTGAGCGCGGTCGATGCCGCCGCGGTGCTGCGGCTGGTCGACCGCGCGTTCGGCGGGCCCGGCGAAGCGCCGCAGCCGCTGCCGCGCGAATTGCCGATGTCGGCCGACCTGATGGTGCAGCGGATCGAAACGATGCTCGCCGCGCAGCTCGGGCTGGCGCTGGGCAGCACGGTCGGCGGCCGCCCGGCGATCCATCCCTTGCGCCGCGACAGCGATCTGGCCCAGTTGCAGCCGTTCGCCCCGGCGACGCGGCTGGCGGTGCTGCACATCACCATCAGCGAAGGGCTGCGCGCACCCTGGTCGATCCGCATCGCGCTGCCGCTGTCGGCGCTGCCGGTGCTGACCGGGATTGTCGCACCGCCCGGCCCGGCGCGGCGCGACGCGACAACCGCCGATCCCGGCGCCGAACCGTTCGCGGCGATGCCGCTGCGGCTGACCGCGCTGCTGATCGACACGCGGCTGCCGCTGCAAGTGGTGTCGCGGCTCGAGGCCGGGCAAGTGCTCAATCTTCCCGTCGCGCGGCAGGTGCCGCTGGTCGCCGGGCATCGCACGATCGCCCACGGCACGATCGGTGCGGTCGACGACCGTGTCGCCATCCAGATCACCCGGTCGGCGTAACCCGCGCCGGATTCCCCACGAGGCAATCATGACAATCACCACCCGCGGCTTTGATCTGATCAAGGATGTCGATGTCCGGCTGACCGTCGAGCTCGGCCGCACCGACATGAAGCTCAAGGACGTGCTCGGCCTCGGCGCCGACAGCGTGGTCGTGCTCGATCGCATGACCGACGAACTGCTCGACGTGATGGTCAACGGCAAACTGATCGCGCGCGGCGAAGTGGTGACCCAGGGTGACCGCTTCGGGCTGCGCATTGTCGAACTGGTCGGGCAGGAGGGCACCGCGCCCGAAGAACCACGCCGCCGCGCTGCCGGGGGGGACCAGTGATGATCTGGTACATTGCCAAACTGGTGATCTTTCTGCCGCTGATCGCGCTGCTGGCGTGGGGATCGCTGCGGCTGGCCAAGCGGTTCGAGGGGCGCTTTGCCGGCGGCGAGGGCGCATCGGGCCTGCGCATAGTCGAAAGCCGCATGCTGTCACCCAGCGTGCGGCTGGCAGTGATCGCGTTTCATGATCGCGAAATTCTGGTCTCCGCATCGAAACACGGGCTGGTGCGGCTGGCCGAAGCGCCGGCGCGGCCGGCCACGGGTGACCGGGCATGACGATCGCCGTGACACCCCGGCGCCTCGCGCTGGTGCTGGCAACGCTGCTGCTGGCGCTCGTCCTGGCGATCCCCGCGCATGCGCAGGTGGCAGCGCCCGCCGGCGCGGTGCCCGGCGCGCTCGACCGCGCGTTTGGCGAATTGTCCGGCGCGCAGGGCAAAGGCAGCCTGGCGCTGTCGATGCAATTGCTGCTGCTGATGGGGCTGCTGACGATCCTGCCCAGCCTGCTGCTGATGATGACCAGCTTTACCCGCATCCTGATCGTGCTGTCGCTGCTGCGCCAGGCGATGGGGCTGCAACAGAGCCCGCCCAATCCGGTGCTGATCGGGCTGTCGCTGTTTCTGTCGCTGTTTGTCATGGCGCCGACGCTCGACAAAGTGAACGCCAACGCGATCCAGCCCTATTCGGCCGGCACGATCAATGCCGAAGCCGCATTTGTCGCCGGCGGGCGCGAATTTCACACCTTCATGATGCGCCAGACGCGCCAACACGATCTGCTGATGTTTGCCGACATGGCGCACGCGCCGCGCTTTGCCAGCCCCGCCGACGTGCCGTTTTCGATCCTGCTGCCGGCGTTTGTCACCAGCGAGCTGAAAACCGCGTTCCAGATTGGCTTCATGCTGTTCCTGCCGTTTCTGGTGATCGATATCGTCGTGTCGTCGGTGCTGATGAGCCTTGGCATGATGATGATGAGCCCGACCGTGGTGTCGCTGCCGTTCAAGCTGCTGCTGTTCGTGCTGGTCGACGGCTGGTCGCTGCTGATGGGCAGCCTTGCCGCCAGCTTTACCTGACAGGACCGATCATGATGGACGATGCCGCAACCCTGCTCGCGCTGGCCGACCGCATGTTGTGGACTGCCGCGCTCGCCGCCGTGCCGGTGCTGGTCGCCAATCTGGCGGTCGGGCTGGTGGTCGGGATCATCCAGGCTGCCACCTCGGTCAACGAACAGACGCTGACGTTCGTGCCGAAACTGGCGACGACCGCGCTGGTGCTGGTGCTGCTCGGCGGCGCAATGCTCGGGCTGGCGAGCGATTTCCTCAAGGATATCATCGCGCAGATCGCGGTGATGGGGCGATGATCGGGATCGATTTCGGGTTTGGCGCGCTTGAGGCGGAATTCTGGCGGTTCCTGTTTGTGATGACGCGGATCGGCGCGGCGTTGTTTGCCGCGCCGCTGTTTGGCGCCGCGGCGGTCGCGCCGCAAGTGCGGGTGATCGTCACTGGCGCGCTCGCCATATTCGTCTGCTGCTGGACGCAAGTCGCCGCGCCGCCGGCAATCCTGTCGCTGGCCGGCGTGGTCATGGTCGCGGGCGAAGTGGTGATCGGCCTTGCCATCGGCTTTGTCATGCAACTGGCGTTTGCCGCGCCGGTGATCGGCGCAGAGCTGATCGGCGCCGGCATGGGCATGTCGATCGCCGCGGCCGCCGATCCGATCAACGGCGCGCATTCGGCGGTGCTCGGGCAATATTTCAGCGTGGTGATGACCGTGCTGTTCTTTGCGCTCGGCGCGCATCTCGACTGGATCAGCCTGCTGGTCGAAAGCTATCGCACGTTCCCGCCGGGCGCGCCGTGGATGGCGCCGGCGCGGCTCCATCTGATCGACGTGTTTGCCGGCGACATGTTCCTCGCCGGGTTGTCGATCGCGCTGCCGGTGGTGGTGCTGTTGCTGGTGGTGCATATCGTCACCGGGGTGATCGGGCGGTCGGCGCCCGCGCTCAATCTGTTTGCGCTCGGCCTGCCCGCGGGCGTGCTGGCCGGGATTGCCGCGCTGATCGTGTCGGCGCCGCTGATTGCCGAACGGCTGGCCGATCTGGCGCATGTCGCCGTCGCGCAAAGCGCTGCCTTGCTTGCGCACGATCCGCCTGCGACCACGGTGAAATAGCATGGCCGAGGACAGCGGCGAAAAAACCTTTGCCCCGACCGCCAAGCGCAAGCGTGAGGCGGTCGAGGGCGGCGATGTCCTGCGCTCGCGCGAAATGACCGTCGCCACCGGCACCGCGGTCGGGGTCACCTGGCTGGTCCTTGCCGGGCCATGGCTGATGCGCGGGCTGATGCGGGTGATGCGGCTGGCGTTCAGCTGGGACGCCGCCAGTCTCGACCGGTTCGAACCCGGCACAATGCTGCGCGAAGCGTTTGGCGCGGTGCTGCCGCCGGTCATGCTGCTGGGCGTGCTGGTGCTGGCGGCGTCGCTGTTTGTTCAGCTCGGACTGGGCGGCGGGGCGTTTGTCGCGGGCAATCTGGTGCCCAAACCGTCGCGGTTGTCGCCGGCGCGCGGGCTGTCGCGGATGTTCGGGGTGCAGGGGCTGATCGAGATTGCCAAGGGCCTGGCCAAACTGGCGCTGCTCGGCACGCTGTCGTGGGTCTGGCTGCGATCGCGGCTGGTCACGCTGGTCGGGCTCGGCGCGGGGCAATTGCATGTCCAGCTGCTGTTCGCCTGGAACGCGGTGACAATGCTGCTGGTCTATCTCGCGGTCGGGCTGATGCTGATCGCGCTGAGCGATTTTCCGATCCAGTGGGTGCGCCGCCAGCGCCGTCTGCGGATGAGCCGGCAGGAAGTGCGCGACGAAAACAAGCAGACCGACGGCAGCCCCGAAAACAAGGCGGCGATCCGCCGCCGCCAGCGCGCGATTGCCAAAGGATCGGTGCGCAAGGCGGTGCAGGACGCGCAGTTCGTGATCACCAATCCGACTCATTTCGCCGTCGCGCTGAGCTATGACCCCGATCGCGCGCCCGCCCCGGTGGTCACCGCCAAAGGCCGCGGCGAAACCGCGCTGGCGATCCGCGAGCTGGCCGGCGAATATGGCGTGGCGCTGCTCGAATACCCGGCGCTGGCACGATCGGTCTATTACACCACGCGCGAAAACCAGGTGATCCGCGAAGAGCTCTATGTCGCGGTGGCCGCGGTGCTGGCCTTTGTGCTCAGCCTGCGCCGCGGCGAAAGCCCGCCGGCGCCGCGCGTCGAAGTGCCGCTGTCGGTGCGCTTTGATGCCGATGGCAATCCCGAAATCGTCGTGGATGATGCGCCGCAGGTCACTTAACCGGCTCACCCCGCAGCCGTTCTTGAGCGTATGACCACGATCTCTTCCACCAGTTCGTCCACGGGCACCACCACCCCGGCGTCGACCACCGGCACGACCACCGGCTCGACCGCGAGCACGACCGCGAGCACCAGCGGATCGGGCACCGCGACGACCACCGCGACCGGCAGCGCCACCGAAGCGCTGCTGACCGAACTGGGCGTCAGCGGCAATATCGATGCCAGCAGTCTTGCCGACGAATTGTCGGAGGCGCAATATTCGAGCCAGGTCGATCAGCTCAATTCGCAGAATTCGGCGCTGAGCACCGAAATATCCGATTCGTCGACACTGATGAACATGGTTTCGACGCTGGCCAGCTCGCTGTCGACGACGATCACCGATGGCGAGCTGTCCTCGACCCCGCAGATCGCCAACAGCGCGGTCGCCACGGTCAGCGCCGGCACCACCGCCGGCAACGGCGGGACCACCACGCTCGAAGTCGATGCGCTGGCACAAGGGCAGACCGTGGCCAGCCCGACCATCCCTGCCAGCACCACCGATGTCGGATCGGGCAGCCTGACGATCACGTTCGGCACGATATCGGGTTCGACATTCACCGCCGGCAGCGCCAGCCCGACGACGATCGCCATCGCCGCGGGATCGAGCCTGTCCGATGTGGCCACCGACATCAACAACGCCGGTGTCGGCGTGACCGCCTATGTCGCCAGCAATTCGTCGGGGCAGCAACTGGTGATCACCGGGCCGCAAGGCGCGGCCAACGCGTTCACAATCAGCGCCAGCGAAGACGCATCGGACCCAGGCCTGGCGCAATTCGCCTATGATCCTGCCACCTCGAGCGCATCGAGCGGCGGCGCAACGCTCGCGCAATCGGCGGGCGATGCCAGCTATATCCTCGACGGCGTGGCGCGCACATCTTCGACGAATTCGATCACCGATGCCGCGCCCGGGATTTCGCTCAACCTCACCGGGACCAATGTCGGCAATCCCACCTCGATCAGCTTTTCCGACCCGACGCAGGCGATCACTTCGGGCATGAACGACCTGGTGACCGCGCTCAATTCGATCGTCACCCAGCTCAACACCGATATCGCCGCCGGCGGGCCACTGGCCGACAACCCCGGGGCGCAGGCGCTGCAACAGGCGCTGTCTGTGCTGAGCTCGACCGTGGTCATGCCCGATGCCGGGACCGGCCAGCCGGCGACGCTGGGCGACCTTGGTCTGACCACCAACAAGGACGGCACGTTCACGCTCGACACGACCATCCTGGGCAACGCGCTGCAATCCAATCCGGCGGCGGTTGCGGCGATGTTCACCACTGGCGCCAACGGCGTCTATGCGACGATCGACAACCTGTCGCTCAACGCCAGCAACAGCGCCGACGGCGATTCGCTGGCAGGCCAGGTGTCCGACATGCAAAGCCAGCAGAGCACGATCGCCAGCCAGCTGAGCACGATCGCCACCGAACAGTCGACATTGCGCACGCAATTGCTGACGCAATATGCCGCGCTCGATTCGGTGGTAACCGCCGACAAGTCGACGCAGTCGTTCCTGACCCAGCAAGTCTCGCTGTGGACCAACCCGACGACGACAAGCTGATGCTGCTCAACCGCGACCCTTCCGAAGCCTATCGCCGCGTCGATTTCGACGCGCGAGTCAAAGGCGCGGATTCACGCCAGCTGGTCGATCTGTGCCTCGAACAAGTCGCCGGATCGATCGGCCGCGCGATCCACGCCGCCGGCACCGGCGACAACGGCGCCAAAAGCCGCGCGCTGACCCGCGCCGTCGCCGCGCTGACCGCGCTGCAGATGGGCGTCGACGCCAATGCCCCGACCGGCGAAGCGCTGCTCCAGCTCTATCAGTCGGCGCGCACCACCATCCTCGACAGCGTGCTCCATTTCAACCCCGCCAAACTCGACCAGATCCGCCAGGATTTCATCGAGATCCGCCAGGCGCTGATCGGGGCAAATCCCGGCTGATACGACAGCTTCGCGTGCGCGCGTGTGACGCCGCCCGCAATCCTCCCCGGCACGGGGAGGGGGACCGCCGGAACGGCGGTGGAGGGGGCTGGCGGCCGGGTTCCACGGTCGAGAGGGCATACCAAGCCGCACCACCCCTCCACCATGCTGCGCATGGTCCCCCTCCCCGGCACGGGGAGGATTTCAGCGCGTGCCGTCGCGTTCGCGCAGGGCTGTGAACGGATCCGCCGCCAGGCCGAAGTCGACGACGTCGAAATGGCCGCGATTTATCCGATCGAACAGCCGCCCAGCACCGCGGTGCCAAGGTCCGCCAGCGGCACTTCGCGGCTGGCGGCGCCGAGCGCGATCACGGCTTCGGGGGCTTCGCTGACGAGCGCGGTCTTGCGGTCCTGGACGAAAGTTTCGCAGCCGCCGTCGCGCAGCAGTTTCAATCCGCGTGCGCCGTCGCTGCCCATGCCGGTCAGCACCGCGCCGACGGCGGGGATGGCGCCGCGCGCGATCGAGCCGAACAGCAGGTTGGCCGAGGGGCGCGCGCCGTCGATCGGGTCGCGTTCCATCAGCCGCAGGCGCGGCGGCTGGCCCGCCTCGACCACGACGTGGCGTTCGGGATTGGCGGCGATATGGATTGTCCCCTGCGTCAGCATGGCGCCTTCGCTCGCGGCGCGGACGTGGCATTTGAGCATTTCGTCCAGGCGCCGGATGAACGTGTCGACCACCATCGGTTCGGCCTGCAGGCACACCAGCGTCGGCGGGCAATTGGCGGGAAACTGTGCCAGCATTGTCGTCAGCGCGTCGATCCCGCCCATCGAGGCGCTGATCGCGGCGATATGGCCGTTCCACTGGAAATGGACATCGCTCGCCTTGTGTTCGGCGCGCGGCTTGCGGTCGCGCACGTTGGAATTGGCGGCGGCGAGCACGATCTTGCCCAGTTTGCCGACCGATTTGGCAAACTGTTCGGGCGTCGCCTTGAGCGGTTTGGGAAAGCAGTCGACCGCGCCAAGCTCGATCGCGCGCAGCGAGGTTTCGGTGCCGGCCTGCGTCAGCGATGACAGCATGACCACCGGCAGCGGGTCTTTGGTCATGATCTCTTCCAGGAATTCGATCCCGCTCATCCCCGGCATTTCGACATCGAGCGTGATCACATTGGGTTTGAGATCGGCGATCTGGTCGCGCGCATCGTCGGCGCTGCGGGCGGTGCCGACCACGGTGACGTTTTTCGCCTGATCGAGGATGTCCGAAAACAGCGCGCGCATCGCCGCCGAATCGTCCACCACCAGAACGCGTGCTTCGTGCATCGGACCGATACCCTTGCCTGAATCGCGCCACGGTGGCGCGACGCCTTGTTGGCAATGCGTTAACCGCCAAGCCGCCAGCAAATGCTGAGCCGGGGGGTAGGTATCTCACCCTAAGCCCGTCGCAAGCCGACCTTTGCCGCTTGGTGGCTACACCGTCCCGTCGGCCCGCGGCGCATCGCCTGCGCGGCCCGATCCGCGACGCTTGCACAAGGACACCTGTGGCCATGCCAACGATCAGTCTGCCCCCCCGCTGCGACCGGGCTGCGGCAGAGGCGCTGTTGCCCGAAATGATTGCGGCGCTCGGCACCGGCACGCTGGCGATCGATGCGCGCGGCTGCACCCAGATCGGCCAGGTCATGCTGCAGATCCTGGTCGCGGCGCGCCGCACCGGCGAAGGCGCGGTGATCAATGCATCGCCGGTCCTGCGCGAAACCGCGCGGCGGCTGGGGCTGGAGGCAGAGCTGTTCGACGACACCCCGGTCATGGGCAAGGGAGGCGCGCGGGCATGAACGCCGAGGAAATCCAGGCAATCTTTTTCGCCGAATGCGAAGAATCGCTCGCCGCCGCCGAAGCGGGCCTTGCCGCATGCAAGGCCGGGACCCAGGACAGCGACACCGTCAACGCGGTGTTTCGCGGCGTCCATTCGATCAAGGGTGGCGCCGGCGCGTTCGGCTATGTCGCGCTGCAGGCCTATACCCACACGTTTGAAACGCTGCTGTCGGATGTCCGCGACGGCACCGTGGCGATTGGCGAGGCGCTGATCGACCTGCTGCTGCGCGCGCTCGATACGCTGAGCGACCATGTCGCGGCGGCGCGCGGGCTGGGCGAGACGCCCGACGATGCCGCGCTCCAGGCCGAACTGACCGCAGCCATGGCCGCCAACGCCGGCGCTGCGCCGCCTGCTCCGCCCGCTGCGCCCGCAGCCAGCCCCGCGGCCGTTATCAGCGACGATGACGAAGCGCCCGAGCTCAGCGATTTCGATTTCGCCGCGATGCTCGATGACATCACCGGTGCGATCGGCCAGAACGACGCCGCGGCAGAGCCCGCTACCGATGCGACCTGGTCAGTCAGAGTGCGCCCCCATGCCGATGCCATGCGCAACGGCAGCGAGCCGCTGCTGATGATGCGCGAAATCATCGACCTGGGCGGCACTTGCGTCGCCTGCGATGTCGGCCAGATCCCGCCGCTCGATGCGATCGATCCCGGCACCGGCTATCTCGGCTGGCACTTTGCGCTGCCGGCCGATGTCGGCGAAGCGGCCGTGCGCGAAATCTTTGATTTTGTCGGGGACGAATGCAGTCTGGCGTTTGGCGACGATGCGGCGATGCCGCCGGTGCGCCTGCCCGCGCCGCGCGTTGCCGCCCCGGCCCCGGCGCAGCCGGCGGCCGCCGCCAGCGCAAGCCCCGCCGCCGTGGCGAGCGATCATGATGATGCCCCGCGCGCCGCCGCCGCTGCGCCGCCCGCGCCGCCGGCGATGGGCCAGTCGATCCGCATCGAACTGGGCAAGCTCGACAAGCTGATCGACGCGGTCGGCGAACTGGTCATTGCCCAGGCGATGATGGCGCAGCGGCTCGCCGGCGACGGCCAGGCGGTGACCGAAGAGCTGACGATGCTCGAAGGGCTTACCCGCGATATCCAGGAATCGGCGATGGCGATCCGCGCGCAGCCGATCGGTTCGGTGTTCAGCCGGGTGCCGCGAATCCTGCGCGAACTGACCGCGAGCACCGGCAAACACGTGCGGCTGGAAGTGTCGGGCGAAAGCACCGAGCTCGACAAGACGGTGATCGAACGGTTGGGCGAACCGCTGACGCACCTCATCCGCAACGCGGTCGATCACGGCATCGAGCCGGCCGAAGCGCGCATCGCCGCGGGCAAACCCGCCGAAGGCACGCTGACGCTGTCGGCCGAACACAAATCGGGCCGCATCCTGATCCGCATCGCCGACGACGGGCGCGGGATCGATCGCGACCGCGTGCTCGCCAAAGCCATCGAAAAGGGCCTGGTCGCGCCCGATGCGACACTGTCGAAGGAAGAGATCGACCTCCTGATCTTTGCCCCCGGCTTTTCGACCGCGCAGCAGATCACCAATGTGTCGGGCCGCGGCGTCGGCATGGACGTGGTGCGCCAGAACGTCAAAGACCTGGGCGGACGGATCACGATCGAATCCGAACCGGGCAGCGGCACCACGTTTACCCTGACGCTGCCGCTGACGCTGGCCATTTCGGACGGGATGGTGGTCAATGTCGGCGATCAGACGCTGGTCGTGCCGCTGGCCAATGTCGTCGAAAGCCTGCGCCCCGATCCCAGGGAAGTAAAAGGGCTGGGCGCATCGCGCGCGATGATCAACGTGCGCGGGCGGTTTATCCCGGTGCTGCCGCTTTATGCCGCGGTGGGCGCGATCGGCGCGGTCGAACGCCCCGAACACGGCGTGCTGATCGTCGTCGAAACCGAAGGCGCGGGCCGCGCCGCACTGCTTGTGGATGCGATCTGCGACCAGCGCCAGGTGGTGATCAAAAGCCTCGACACGCATTACCGCTCGGTCGAAGGCGTCGCCGGCGCGACCATTCTGGGCGATGGCCGGGTCGCGCTGATCATCGATGTCGACGGGCTTGTCGCGCAAAGCCTGGCTGCCAACAGCCTTGCCGACAGCGGACTGTTCGAGGCGGCATGAACCTGTCCGCCGCCTTTTCACAAGCGCTGCCGGGGATCAGCCCCGACGTCTATGGCGCGGATGATTTCCGCGCGATCAGCGATATCGCCTATCGCGAGACGGGGATCGTATTGCCCGAGGGCAAGGCGATGCTGGTCTATTCGCGGCTGGCGCCGCTGGTGCGCGATTCGGGCTGTGCGACGTTCGGGGCTTATGTCCTGCGCATCCGTGAAGTCGATGAGGAACGCCAGAAGGCGATTTGCGCGCTGACCACCAATCACACCTTTTTCTATCGCGAATCGCATCATTTCGACCATTTCCGCGACAGCTTGCGCCCGCAGCTGATCCACCGGCTGGAACAGGGCGGCAGCGTGCGGATGTGGTCGGCCGGCTGTTCGAGCGGCGAGGAAACCTGGTCGCTGGCGATGACGCTGCTCGGACCCGACCGCCAGGCCGGGCTGGCGCTGGCCAAGCGCGATGTGCGCATCCTGGCGAGCGACATCGCCACGCACGCGCTGACCAAGGCGACGGCGGCGCGCTATCGCAGCGAGGATCTCAAACCCGTGCCCGAAGCCTTGCGCAAGGCGTGGACCACCAGCCACGGCGAAAGCACCGAAATCGCCCCCGAAGTGCGCGCCATGGTGCGGTTCCGCACGCTCAACCTGCTTGGCGAGTGGCCGATGCAGGGGCAGTTCGACGTGATCTTCTGCCGCAACGTGATGATCTATTTCGACACTCCGACCAAAGAGCGGCTCGTGGCGCGCTTTGCCGGAATGCTGCAGCCCGACGGCACACTCTATGTCGGGCACAGCGAACGGGTAACCGGCCCCGCGCTCGACCAGCTCGTGCCGATGGGTCCCACCGTCTATCGCAGGAGAGCCGCCGCATGACCGCTGCCAGATCCGCCATCCGGGTGGTGATTGTCGAAGATTCGCCGACGATGCGCGCGATTCTCAAAACCCGGCTCGAACGCGAAGGCGATATCGTCGTCGTCGGCGCCGCGGCCGATGCCGCGCAAGGGCGCACGATGATCCGCGAGCTCGATCCCGACGTGATCACGCTCGATGTCGAAATGCCGGGGATGAACGGCCTCGATTTCCTCGAAAAAATCATGGCGCTGCGCCCCACCCCGGTGATCGTGGTGTCAGGCTCGACGCAGAAAGGCACCGAAACCACCGCGCGTGCGCTCGCGCTGGGCGCGGTCACCTGTTATGCCAAATCGCAACAGTCGGGATCGCTGCCGTTCGACGATGGTGGCATGCTGGCGACGCTGATCCGCGAAGCCGCCAAAGTCCGCTTTGGCGAACGCGCGCCTGCCGCGCCGCGCCCGCAGAGCGAAGCGCGCCCGTTCCTCGCCGAACGCCCCCGGCTGATCGCCATCGGTTCATCGACCGGCGGGGTCGAGGCGTTGCAGATCCTGCTCGGCGGGTTTCCCGCGGATTGCCCGCCGACGCTGATCGTCCAGCATATCGCGGCGAGCTTTGCCCCGGCGGTGGCGCGCACGCTCGACCAGAGCTGCCCGCCGCGGATCCAGCTGGCCGAACCCGATCTGCCGCTGCGCGACGGCCATGTCTATCTCGCGCCGGGCGACGATCGCCATCTGACCGTCAGCGGCCACACGCTGTGCTGCCGCCTGCGCGAAGGCGAACGCGTGTCGGGCCATTTGCCCTCGGTCGATGTGCTGTTCGCATCGGTGGCAAAAACCATCGGCGCCAGCGCGATCGGCATCTTGTTGACCGGCATGGGCAGCGACGGCGCGCAAGGGCTGCTGGCGATGGCACAAGCCGGCGCCTGCACGATCGCGCAGGATGAGGCGACCTCGACCGTGTTCGGCATGCCGCGCGCGGCGATTTCGCTCGGCGCGGCCGGCGTCGTCGCGCCGATCGGGCAGATCGCCCGCCATGCGTTCAGCAAGGCTGCCTGAGCGATGTTCGAACACCGCATCGTGCCCGATGGCGTGCCCGCCCCCGAACGTATCACCGTGATGCAGGGCCAGGCGCTGGTCAGCGCCGCGCCGCAGGCCGAGCTGTCGACCGTGCTCGGCAGCTGTGTCGCGCTGTGCCTGTTCGATCCCGAAGCGCGGCTGGGCGGGATGAACCATTTCCTGCTTGCCGAACCGCCGGTCGGCGTCAGCGGCGACACGGTCGACGAATTCTACGGCACGTATCTGATGGAGCTGCTGGTCAACCAGATGCTGGCCAAAGGTGCGCGCAAAAGCCGGCTGCGCGCGCATCTCTATGGCGGCGCCAACGTCAACCGCAACATGATGCGGATCGGCAGCGCCAACGCCGATTTTGCCCGCCGTTTCGTCCATCGCGAAGGCATCGAGCTGGTGCGATCCGATCTGGGCGGCAGCAACGCCCGGCGCGTCGATTTCCGCCCTGCATCGGGCCAGGTGCGCTGCCGCACCGTCGAAGACCGCTTTGCCCCGCCCGTCCAGCCCACCAGCCGCCCGGCCAAGGCCACCGGCGATGTCGAATTGTTCTGAGTTTTCACCGGCAGCGCAACCCGCTGTCCCCTTTTTCTGTCCCCAACGAGCGAGCTTGCCAGCATGACCACCATGACCCGCATTCTGACAGTTGACGACAGCCCGTCGATGCGGGCGCTGCTCAACCACGCGCTATCCAACCAGGGCTTTGACGTCGCCCAGGCCGAAGACGGGCTTGCCGCGCTCGACTGGCTGGCGCTCAACGAAGTCGATGTGGTGATCACCGACATCAACATGCCCCGGCTCGACGGCTTTGGCCTGATCGAGCGTCTGCGCGAAGGCAGCCGGCACCGCGATCGCCCGATCCTGGTGCTGACCACCGAAAGCAGCGAGGAGAAAAAGGCGCGCGCGCGTGCCGCCGGCGCCACCGGCTGGATCGTCAAGCCGTTCGATCCCGCCAAACTCGTCGCCGCAGTGCGCCGCGTGGCGCACTGAATAAACCCTTTTTTGCGGAGAACAGCCATGGTTCGCGAACTGATCACGTTTGAAGTCGAAGGGCAGGTGTTCGGGCTCGACATCATGTCGATCCGCGAAATCCGCGCCTGGAGCCCGACCACGCGGCTGCCGCGCGTGCCGCATTATGTCGCCGGTGTGGTCAATCTGCGCGGTACCGTGCTGCCGGTGATCGACCTGGCCGCGCGGCTAGGCTGGCACGCGACCGAACCGACCCCGCGCCACGCGATCATCGTCACCCAGTTGGGCGCGCAAGTCGGCGGGTGGATCGTCGATTCGGTCAGCGATATCGTCACCGTGCCCGACAACACGCTGCAACCGCCGCCGCCGACCGCCGGCCACGACACGGTGGTGCCGTTTCTCGACGGGCTTGCCGCGATCGACGACCACATGGTCATGGTGCTCAATCTCGCCGCGCTGGTCGACGGGGCGCAAGTCGCCGAAGCCGCCTGACGCGCAACCCGCCCCCGCTCTCGATCAGGAGGCCACCGATGGCCAATGTCGCCACGCACCGCCAGATCGCAGTGGTGCTGGAAGAATTGTCGCAGGATGTCGAGGCACTGGGTGCCGCGCTGTGCGGCGATATGGATATCGCCATGCGCCACATGGACACGCTGCAGGCGATCGACCTGATCGCGCAGAAGCAGCGCTCGCTCGCCTCGCTGCTGACGTCCGATTGCCCCGCCGCCGGCATCGAACAGATCGCCATCGACGCCTTGCGCGAACGCCTGCGCCTGATGCGCTGACCCTTTTGGCGAAAACGCCCGCGTTTGTGCCGCTCTGACACGAACCTGGTGCAAACGGCCGGTTAACCACATTGCGCCGCGCCCGCGAATCGCCGACGATAGCGGGGTAGGGTTCCATCAGGCTTGGCAGTGCGGGCGCGGGGGTTCAGCCTGCCTCCCTGCAAAAGGGTGTCATGGCGGTAATCGGCGTGTGGAGCGTCAAGGGCGGTGTGGGCAAATCCACGCTGTCGGTTGACATGGCATGGCGGTCGGCGGTCCGATCCGGCCATCGCACGCTGTTGTGGGATCTCGATCCGCAAGGCGGCAGTTCCTGGCTGCTCGGCAACGATACGCCGCCGCCGCCGCGCGCCACTTCGCTGTTTCATCGCGAAACCCGTCCCGACGCGCTGATCACGCCGACGCGCTGGCCCGGCCTGTCGCTGCTGCCCGCCGATGACAGCCTGCGCACGCTGTCGATCACGCTCGCGCGGATCGGCCATCGCCGCCGCCTGGCGCAGCTCACCGCGCGGCTGACCGGCGACTATCCGCGGATCATTCTCGATTGCCCGCCGGTGCTCAACGAAATCAGCGACCAGGTGATCGGCGCGGCCGACCTGCTGATCGTGCCGCTGCCGCCATCGCCGCTGTCATCGCGTGCGCTCGATTTCATCCGCCGCGAACTGGTGCGCAACCACCACCGCCACCCGCCGATCCTGCCGGTGCTGTCGATGTACGACAGCCGCCGCCAGCTGCACCGCAACGTGCACCTGGGGCTTGCCGCGGGCTGGCCGGTGATCCCGATGGCCAGCGCGATCGAACAGACCGCAGTGCGCCGCATGCCGATCGGCGCCTTTGCCGGCTGGACCGAAGCCAATTACCGCCTGCAGAAACTGTGGGACGCGATCGAAGCCAAACTGCGCCTGCGCGCGGCGGCGGACTGATCCGGACCTGGCAATCTTCGTCGCCCCGGACTCGATCCGGGGTCCCGCTCGCTTGTGGCGCCCCGGGCAGACGGCACGCGGGTGCAACAACACACGCACACCATTTTTGTCGGTGCGCACTTGGCTTTATCGCAACCGCCATTATTGCGGGTGCGATGTGGTATCTCTACCAGTTCCCGATCTGTCCGTTCAGCCGCAAGATCCGCCTGCTGCTCAGCGAAAAGGGCGTCGGCTATGAACTGGTGCGCGAAAACCCGTGGGAACACCGCGAGGAATTCCAGATGCTCAACCCGGCGCTGCGCACCCCGGTGCTGACCAATCCGGAACGCGCGCTGGTGCTGGTCGACAGCCGCGCGATCGCCGAATATTTCGAAGAAACCGTCGACAAGGCGCCGATGATCAACGGCACCGCCGCCACCCGCGCCGAAATCCGCCGGCTGGTCGCGCTGTTCGATGAAAATTTCTTTGCCGGCGTCACCGGCCCGCTGCTCGACGAGCGCATGAAGAAACGCCTGATCACGCGCCAGCCGCCCGATGCGCGCAGCCTGCGCCAGACCATCCGGCTCGCCAACGATTACCTCGACTATGTCGATTTCCTGATCGACAACCGGCCCTGGCTCGCCGGCGCGACGATGAGCCTGGCCGACCTGGCCGCCGCGGCGCAGATCTCGGTCGCCGACTATCTCGGCGGCATCGACTGGGCGCAGCACGAACAGGCGCGCGGCTGGTATTCCGCGCTCAAAAGCCGCCCCAGCTTTCGCCCGCTGCTGACCGAACGCATGGACGTGATCAAACCGCCCGAACACTATGGCGATGTAAATGCGTGAGGCTTGCGCTTATGCCATGCGGCTCTTCGTACCGAACCGCCCGTTCTTGCGATAGCTCACCAGCCAGCGATCGAGAAACAGCGACAGCGGGCGCGGCTGCACCCCCAGATCGGCGATCCCCGGCATATCGGGCGATGCGACATTGCCCTGGCGCAACAGCGCATACTGGTCGCGACTGATCGGGGTGAGCGGCATTGCGGCGATCAGCTTGCCCAGTCCGTCGCTCAGCGGCACCAGCAGCGGCGATCGCCCGGTCGCGCGCGCAATCCGCCGGTTGAGCTCGATCACGCTGAGCACTTCGGCGCCGCCGATTTCGAACGTCCGCCCCGCATAGGCCCCCGCCGCATTGGCCAGAACATTGCCCACCGCCAGCGCAGCATCATCGACATCGAGCGGTTGCAGCTGCGCGCCGGGCGCAAACACCGGCAGCACCGGCAGCACCGTGAACCCGGCAAACAGGTTGAGAAACCGGTCATCGACGCCAAACAGCACCGAGGGGCGCAGCACCACCGCATCGGGAAATGCCGCCAGCACCGCCGCCTCCCCCGCCGCCTTGGTCCGCGCATAGGCGACCGGCGATCCGGCATCGGCGCCGATCGCGGAAATATGCACAAAGCTGTGCGCCCCGCGCGCGCGCGCAATCGCCGCGATCGTGCCCGCACCCGACCCCTGCACCGCATCCAGATCGCCAGCAAAGGCGCCGACCAGATTGACCACCGCATCGACCCCGGTCAGCGCAACCTCAAGCGTGTGCGGCCTGGTCACATCCACGGCGACCGCCTGCACTTGCCCCAGATTGGCCAGCGGCTTGACCTTGAACGCCTTTTCCGGATGGCGCGACGCAATCCGCAACCGCGCCCCGCGCTCGAGCAGTTCCTGCGCCAGATGGCGCCCGAAAAACCCGGTCCCGCCCACCAGCGCCACCACTTTGCCGTCGAGATCGCGCGTCCTGCCGATGGTCATGCCCAATCCTTGTCCAAACCACATGGCGATTCGTTCGGCCCGCCACCCGGCCATCCACGCCAGGCCGCCCAATTGCACACCCCGCGCAACCGATTCAATGCCCAACCGCACCGCATTCGCATTCTTTCGCCACACCCGTGTTGACAGCCCCGCCGCCACCGCTTATCGGCGCCCTCCTACCCGGCGGAAGGCCCATTGCCCCCGCCCCGTGCCCAGATGGCGGAATTGGTAGACGCACCAGCTTCAGGTGCTGGCGCTCGCAAGGGCGTGGAGGTTCGAGTCCTCTTCTGGGCACCATTTGTTCTCCCGACCAGCGGCCGGGAGTACTGGCGAATACCTTCATATGATCTTGCCGGGCGATCGTGTCGCGCCCACAAACAGATATATGGTCGAGAGCGGTGAAACCCGGAAACGCTGGAGCGAGGACGAGACAATCCTTGCGCTTTACCTTTATTTCCAGTTGCCGTTTGGCAAGCTGGATCAACGAAATCGCGAGGTTCGGGCGCTCGCCATCGCATTAGGTCGCACCAGCA
>Ga0116230_10002344_pt1 | contig 18229 bp, 12 predicted proteins | sample S1TSphfallax_3_FD_88678 | JGI IMG/M metagenome (GOLD analysis project Ga0116230, IMG submission 88678) | Host-associated microbial communities from peat moss isolated from Minnesota, USA - S1T2_Fd - Sphagnum fallax MG | ecosystem: Host-associated > Plants > Peat moss > Unclassified | place...
ATATTTCCTTCCGGCACAATCTCGGCTGCACATCCCGCGTATTTGGAGCAGAGGACCGGGATCCCCGCCCAGAGTGCCTCATTTGCCACAAGTCCCCATACATCTTCATACGTGGGGAACACAAACACCTGCGCTGTCTTATAAAGACCATTTAATGCTTGCTGGGTTTGGTTCGGCAGAATATGAAAGTGCTTGATCCTTAAATGCTCCGCCTGCGCTTGCAGTTTGTCCCGGTCCGGCCCATTACCCACTAGCACCAGCGTGTACTCGCGGCCATCTGCCGTCAAGCGGCCACACGCATCAAGCAGTTTGTCCAGCCCCTTGCGGGCAATCAACTGCCCCACACTTAATAAAATCGGGCGCGGTTCATTCGCAAACCATGTTTCTGTGCTCTCCGGGACCTTCAAAAAGTTCTCATGGGGTACGCAGTTTTGGATCTGTAATATCTTTTCCCGCTTTACACCAATAGACTCCAAATACTCGGTGGATGTTGCCCCATAACTTATCCAGTTCTCCACCAGCCGAGCGGGTATAGACCGAAAAATCTTCTTAATGCCACCTATATTCCTTTCCGAATGGAGCGTGCCACCCCACCAAACCCAATGCGGAATCCCCGCTAACTTGGCATAGAGATAACAAATACAACTCCGTATCCCTATCTCATTGGAGATAATTAAATCTGGCCTGTAGATGGGTATCTCCCACAATAAACCCAAATTAATATGGAAGTAGCTCGTGTCAACCACACCAGCAACACCTGTGCGTTTCTTCACTTCTATTTGTTTGGTCCACACTCTGCGCGTTTTTAACTTATCAGGGATATTCAGCTTCCACGCACGGTTGGACTCATTACCGCCATGTAGAATTAGCGTCTCAAATCGCTCCGCCAGCGCACTATAAATTGGCATACGATAGGGTGCAATCGTATTGATCGCAAGCACCAATCGTTTTTTTGGGAGAGCTACGGTTGCCTTATTTTCAGTTACCAACGGTCTTTCCGCCACGGCCAACCTCGCATCACCCAATACCTACGGACTTTGCAATACCTCTTCATAAATATTGATAAGTTGTTTGTAGTTGGCTTCTTCGGTGTACTTCTCTTCATAGCGCCGCCGAGCAGCTACTCGCATTTCTTTTAGACGTTGTTTATTGCTCCACAGTTGCTCTACAGCGCCGCATAATCCATCTGCACTGCCTACTTGATACAGTAGCCCGGAAACTCCGTCCTCGACAATCTCTGGGACAGCACCAATTCGCGAACCAATCACAGGCAGTCCGCAGGCCATTGCCTCAATTATCACCAGCCCAAATGGCTCGTACCATAACGATGGAAACAGTAGCACCGTCGCCTGCTTCATCAATTCCACAACCTGTGCGCTGTTTTTTTGTCCCAGAACTACTAACTTACTTCCCTCTCGCGCACTTGCCTCTTCCAAAGTCTTTGCCATCGGTCCCGTGCCAACTATGTACAAAGGGCAAGGCAGACGATTAAGCTTGTCTGCAGCAATCAATGTCTCAATCCCTTTTTCAGGGACTAGTCTTCCCACAAACAGAGCAAATCCTCCCTCACCCTTACCAACACCATTGTCCAGAGAAAAATTAGGCTTGATGCTAACTTTCTCTTTCGACAGCCCCAACTGTGTCATCTTCGCCGCAGTAAATTCTGACAGCACAATGTACCGATCAACTCGCTCACTCCACGTACCCAACATCCCGTGGACCGCAATAGACGCACCCATCACCGCGCTACCCGTCCGGCTGTCCCGATAGCATGCATGCTCGATTGCTGGCAGGAAACTCCCCCCCTGTAAACACTCCTCGCAGGGTGCCCCGTCACGGAATAGCTTGGCATTGCTGCAGATCAACCGATAATTATGCAGTGTGTGTACGACTGGGACACCCATGGAGTTCGCAGCAAAGAATACCGACGGCGATAGCGTAGCCACAAAATTATGAACATGAACAAGATCAGGCCGAAATGCGGCAATCTTTTCTTCCACCAACTTGCGTGATAAAGATGAATAAAATGAATTTAAAGCAACCGAAACCAGTCTTTTTTTTCCTTGAATTGCGTCGTTATTAAATGAAAGATACTCAACTAAATGCCCACGACTTGCCAGCATGTCGACTTCACGCGCCACTACCTGGTCTTCACCACCTGCTTCCCTATAACGGTTATGCACCACTAATACTCTTAGTCGGTCATTCCCACGAAATGACATTCTCGAGTCTGTCTTTCCCGTCCCTGCGCAGAGGCTGCTTACCGCGCTCAATACTCTTTCTGCAATCCGGTTCGGACTCAAATGCTCTACTGCAAGCCTGGCTTTTGCCGACATCACTTCTAGTTCTGCCACACTGCGCGTAAGGGCACGATCTAACGACTCATATAAGCCACGTGTATTGTTCGGATCAAATAACCACCCAGTCTCACCTTCGACAATCAACTCCGTTGCGGCCTGACTATATATACTTCCCAGCACTGGCCGACCGCTAATCATTGACTCATTAACAACTATGCCCCACTCATCACCAAGTGTAGGAAAGGCAAATATATCGCACTTTTCATAGTGTTTTGCCAGTTCAGTTCTAGACATCTTGGGCAATATTTCAAGCTCTAGATTTGTAGGCAGCTTCAGCGCGGTAAGTTTGCCTCGCTCGGGACCGTCCCCTATCAACTGAAATCGGACCCTGGTTTCCGGGTGGTTCGCACACCACTTCACCAGACCAGCCGTGAAGGGTACTACTCCTTTCTGCGGAATCAGCATCCCGGCGTACAGCAACCTTCTCAGTTTTGCTTCCGGCCTATATTCTCGATTCTCAAAAATCTCACCATCTATTGTGTATGGCACCCCATACACAGGCCCTCTGTATCCAAGTACCCTAAGATATTCCTCTCCACTCTTCCCATGCACAAAGGCTGCATCAATATTGCTTATGATCCATTTACGCAATAATCGCCGTAACCAAGTGCGCTTTCTCTCCGAGTGGTGGGAAAGCGTCGCCCAAAGTATCAGCTTCACGTCTTTATTGTGCTTCCGATACAGCACTGCAAGTGCCGTCCGAACACCCAGTTGGTTAGAAATAATGACATCTGGAGAAAATTTTTTCAGGTGATAATACGTGTCATAGGGGATGTGCAACTCGCCTGTCTGCCAATAGCCATAGGCCTTGCGCAACACGCGGAAACGATTGAAAGATTTCTGCACGGTGACATTGACCGATCCCCATTCCCGAGGAAATCCATGAAACTCATCCGCCTCGGCTGAAGTGAATACACGAAAATTTTCACAAATTTTGGCAAGACGTTCACACAGTGGCAGACTATGGGGCCCTAGGGAGGGGGTAAGAAATGCAATGCGCACATCCCTTACGAATTTACTTGTAGACAATTCACCAAACCTCATTTTCCATGTCCAAGATACTAAAACGCCTAAGAAATATGATCGCTCAGGCTTATATCGTCACAAACGGATTTTTCAACAAAGTAGTAAGGCAAAGTGTACATAAGTCGGAAACATATCATTGCCTTCCTAGAGCTGTAACGGACTGATTGGTTATGAGTTACAAATTCAAACCATACAGATAAAGCTCTCGTTAGGAGCGAAAATCCTTGAATATTTTCTAATAATCACTAAACATGAGGATTTTCAATTTTTCGTGCCTCAGTAACAGCATCCCGGAAGTATCCTGCCTCAATGTCCTTCCCATACCGATCAAAAATCACCTGCCAGTTCTTGGGGGCTTGAGTGATAATTCGCTCCTCGTTATACAAACGCATACCGCCCATGCCGACATCCCGCATAAAGTCCGTGGAGTACAGTCCAACCTGTAGCCCCGCCTTCCAGGCACGCAGACTTAGATCAACATCATCATATTGAAACGGTGCGAATACAGTATCGATCCCGCCCAGACGCTGAATCGCCTCTCTGCGCAGCAACACCGGTGCCCGATTGACTGTCTCCACAAACGTGAAAGGCATCACAACGCGCTTCCCATTCACATGGTTCGACATCTCATACGTCAATGTGTCTCGTGAAGGTGTGCCCTCTTTAAATTTCAGCGCAATACCATCACGCCCGCCCAGGATTGCCAGCTTTGGATGGCGCTCAAACAGCTCCACCGCCTCTGTTATCCATTCCCCGTCCGCCGGTGGCAGATCATCGTCCTGCAACAACGCCACAAACTCTCCCCGGGCAAAATCCAAAGCCCTGGAATAGGTCCGCACTTCAAATAAATCATTCGAACGAATAATGAAGTGGTTTTTCCCGGTCAGCAGACTGGGCAGTACCTCCAACGCCCCGTCACTTGACCCATCTTCCAAAATAATGATCTCTTCAATCGCCGGTGTCATCAGGGCGGCTACTATCGCCGCAATATTTTTGCGCTTGTTGAACAGTTGCACCACGGCAGAAACCCGCGGACGGTCAATATATTCACCCTTCCCCGGGGTTGCCGCTGATTGCTGCTTAATCCGAGCCGCTGTGAAATTTAAATGATAGAACCGTCGAAATCGGTTAATAAATTTATATATAAAACCAGACATCGTTGCCTCTTTCAGTCAATCAGGTTGGCTAGCATCGCATCAATACACCAATTTCTTCTCGCCCTATCACTTGTTTTCCATACCAGATTATAGTGCAGGTGCTTGAATCTCAGGCTGTTGCACCGCCCTGCCCGCGCCCTTTATACCTGACCACAATGTCAAGTTTGCCGCCAGTAAAAGCACCAGTGTTATATAAAGCATGCTCAAATCACGCAGCTCCCCCTGTGCACACAAAAATATAAATGCCGGAAAATTAATCGCCGCCGCAATCTGCGCATGTCGTTGTATCGGCTTTGACAAATATTTCCACCCCCGCATGAACGTCCATATCGTCAGTGCCAGATACACCCCATTAAATCCCCTGAACGTTAGCAGTCCGTAGGTCCATTCCCGTAAAAATAAATTTCCCGGATGCATCAGGTTTTCGATCTGGTCCATTACATGCACTTCAACTGTCCCGCCAGGATTGATCGCATACCGCACATGCAGCAATAGATTCACTGCCACACATACCAACAACAACACTCCGGTTGCCACCAGCGCCTTGTTCCTCGTTGTCCTCGAACGTATCAACGGATACAAGGAGGGTACAAATAACAAAAATGACTCCTTATTCAGCGTAGCTACACCTGCTACCGGTACCAACCACCACCAGTCAACCTTTAGCGCCATCCATATCGCAACCGCAAAAAAAAACAGCTCCGGATAATCATAATAAAATCCAGCATTTACCATGAAGTAGGGCATTAGCAGAATAAAACCCATCGCTGCAATCGCTGCGCTTGGAGATGGGTTCCCCACAGCTTTAGCAACTTCGTACATTGCATGTACAGCCATCCACGCAAATAAAAAAACCATTATGTAGATAAGTGTGTAGCGCAAAAAGTATGTCCGGTTCTGCAGCACCACCGAATCATAGGGGTCCCGGCCTATAGTTATGTCATGATGTATATACGTCTTAAATAACTTGTCCGTCACATGCGACGGAACATGCGAATCAATAAAACCCGCTATATAAGGCAATAATTGTCGGTACACAAACGGCCGGTTCGCCGTGCCATCCACCATCCGTTCAAAGGCGATTCTTCCCTGTGTTGACCCAAATTCATTCGTGTCCAGCAGCCGGTTCTTGTCATAAAAACCGTTGAAGGACGCCGCCGCAACCGTAAAAAACAGCACCAGACAACTAAACTTGTAATAAATTTTGCTGGATACAACGCTACCGTCTTTCTTCATTGTCGAATTTTCCTTCCTCTTTTCGCTCTTGGGCCCGCCCACATCAAGTAAGAAGAAAAAAGCCCGCGCACCAGCCAAATTCTTCATACCTTTCGCAAAATAATTCCATGCACTGCTTCCCATACTCTTTCCACAGCTACACTTTCAACACACGGACCCGGCGCCACATTGTAAATACAGTTCCATTGGCACCCAAAACAATCCATCTCGTGGACTAAAGTTACCGGCAGGCTGTTATTTTCTGCCGCTACCACGGGGTAGGGAAGAAACCGCCCTACATGCCCTCCACCCGATATGCACACTGACGATACCGACAATGCAGTCGCTATATGCACCGCCGCGCTATCATTCGCCACCACCAACTTTGCCCCTGAAAGCAACGCAGCCAGCTCGGTCAGGCTGGTGCACCCAGCCCAATTCTGCACAACAACTCCCGACACCCTGCTCAGCTGCTCCCCCAGCGCCGCATCCTCGGGTCCGCCACACACCAGGCCAGTCCATCCCGTCTCCCGGTATATTCGCCTCGCTATTTCTTCAAAGTTGCCCACAGGCCAGCACTTAACAGCCTCGCTTGCTCCAGGACACAGCACATAGTAGCCCCCCTCGATTCCCAGCATATCCAGCCCTAACCTCCGCAGGATAGCTTGTATCCTGTCTTCCGAGATCAACGCTCTCAGGTCCGCCACCCGCGCCGCAACTTCCTCCTCAATCAACTGACCTGCGAACTCTGCATTCCGCTCCAGCTCCATCAGGGTCTCAGCTTTGGCTTTCAGTAACTTCGTATACCACCCTCGGGCAAACCGCCTCTCCATCTGCGAGCCCGCCGTTGGATCGCCTTCTGACCCAATCCTCTCCCTTGCACCACAGGTGCGCAGGATCTGGTCCCCTTTGAACCAGTCGCGCGCATATCCTGGTACCACCGCAGTCGCACACCCAAGTTGCCGAATTTTCAACTCTGCCGCAAAACGATATACCGGGTCAGCCACGCACTGTTCTCTGTCCAGCGCCACCACTCTGTCAAAAATTCCCAGTTCCTCCGCCCACCCCGCCCACTGCAGCGGAGCTACCAGCACCACCTCATTGCCGGGCCCCTTGAAATGTGCCGCCAGCCTTTGCGCCGCATCCAGCCACAATACAAAATCTCCAATATTGTCCAGCCGTATCATAAGCACACGCTTTGCATGCCTTCGCACCGGCACCATGCATACCAGCGTGTCCACTGCAAACCATATTGCAAACTTCAGCAGGCGACGCCATGACATTTTTTGTTCTCTTTCTGTCATCGTCCCTTCTGCGTTTCTAGCCACGGCGCACCATGCCATCTCTCTCCAACAGCGGGGCTATTTCTTTCCACACGTCCTCGACCGCTATCCTCGCCACACACGGCTTCGCCATTTCCGCAGCAACCTCATAAATACAGACCCAGTTGCAATCGAAGCATTCCATCGGTTGCATTACCGGAAGCGGTGCCACCCCCCTGTTCTCCTGCCCCACCACATAGGGTAGAAAACGGCCAATATGTCCCCCTCCCAGTAAACAGACTGAGGGCACACCAACCGCCGCGGCAATATGGATCGCAGAAGTCTCATTACTCAGCAGCAGTTCCGCCCCCATGATAGTCCCCGCCAATTCAGAGAGCGAGGTCCTACCGGCACAATTCAGCACCGGGGCCTCAGTCCCTGTGCACAATTCCTCCGCGATCCCTTTGTCTCCAGGGCCGCCACAAACCACGCCCAGCCACCCTGTCTGCAAATGGGTCCGCTTGGCTATTTCCTTAAAGTTGGCGATTGGCCAGCGCCGCCCTGCCGTGCTTGCGCCCGGAAACATCACATAGTACGACCCATCAATCCCCAGCCGTGCTACGATTTCAGCTGACCTTTTCTCTGCGGCTGGCGTTCGCAGTTCCGCAATCTTTACCGGGACATTGGTTTCCAGCAGTCCACTCAAAAATTCCGCATTCCGCTCCATTTCCGTCATCTTGCCCGGCTTCGCTGGCACCAGCCTCGTATACAAGCCACTTTCAAGTCGCTGCCTGATTGCATCCTCAGAACCACGGTCCCCTACATACCCTGTCCGCTCTGCCGCGCCACAAGTGCGAACAATCGCATCCCCTTTGTACAGTGAGGTCGAATATCCCGGTGCAACCACAATGGAACATCCAAGCCTCCGTATCTCCAGTTCCGCCTGAAAGCGATGTACCATGTCCACCGCGCACCGCTTCCTGTCCACAGCAATCACACGGTCAAAAATTTCAAGCTCCCGCGCCCATGCAGACCATTCCTTCGATGCAACCAGAATCACTTCCTTACCAGCTTTTTTATAGTGCTCTACCAGTATCTGTGCCGCATCCAGCCACACCACAAAATCGCCAATGTTATCCAGTCGCACGATCAAAACACGCTTGGCCTCTCGGTGCACCGGCGCCATCGTTACAAGCCAGTCCACCAAAGACCATGCCGCCTGCTTGGCCCTCTGCCCCACAGTTGGTTTTGTATGCTGTCCAGACATGCTCCCTTTCGTCGCGCCTTGTTGCCAACATCTCGCTCGCTTCTTGATGCTTCACGTTTCCAGCTTGCCAAACAGACGCTCTCGCAACCGTCGCAGTTTGATTCGGAAACGGTGGATCATGCTTCCATACTGCCTCTGTCCAAAAATTCTGTCGAAGCTCCGGTTCCAAATAATTGCTTGTGGATGCACCAGAGGGAATTCCATCTCCTGCGGCTTTGGTAATAGCCAGCGGTTCATGACTACTGTATGCGTCGCCCCTGCCCCAAATCCTATGTTCTCCACCAAATTGACCTTCGGAATGATCGATAGCCGGTGTTGAAAAATATTTGTATACGCCCACCGGTAGTCCCACGGCGATCTGTCCCCGTGCTCTTTGGCCTCATTGAAAATCCGTGTCCACGACGCCACTGTCTTCGGGTCATCAAATATCTCCGCCAGCGCCCCCGCTTCCCGCAACTCCGGCCATGCTTCAAGGTGCTTGTCATATTGCTGCCAGCGGTCTCTCCATGTGGCCCATCCCCATAAACTGGCGAGAATTCCAAAATAATAACTTTCACGGATTGCTGGCACCCCATGATGTACATAGTTGGTCCCGGTCACCGTGCCAATCTTGCAGTTCCCCCTATAACGCCTCAACATCTCATCACAAAACAGAAAAAAGCTGCGGTCGGGTAGGCAGTCGTCCTCCAGAATAATCGCCTCTTCCACCAGCGAAAACACCCAGTCCAGCCCGCTCACCACCCGCGGATCACACCCAAGGTTCACATCCGAAAAATTTGTCAGCAGCTCGCACGGCCAGTCCACTGCCGTCACTATCTCCCGGACTTTAGCGCATAACTCAGCCTCACCCGCTCTATCAGGACGCGCGCCGTCCGCGATCACCAGCAACTTTGCCGGCCTTATCTCCCGCACCGCCTCAAACACCCGCCGTGCCGTGTCCGTCCGCTTAAAAACAATCAGCACAATGGGTGTGCTAAACCCTTTACTCATGCCGCACCCGCACTCAATGTTTTTCTGCGCTCATCCAGCAGCCACAAGCCCGTCAGTGCCTTCGTCTTCATCCTGAATATATGTCTCGTCTCCTTGTTCACCGCGTCCATCACATAGGAGGCAAGTATCTGCGTTATCAGTGTCGCCGTCGCCGACCCCACACCACCAAACCGTGGTACCAGCAGATAGTTCAGCACCACATTGCAAATCGCACCCGCTATGCTCCGCTGCAATGACAATTTCGTCAGGTCTTCGTGGATCAGCTGCATTCCCGACGCCACTCCCACAAATACAAACGGCCCCGTCCACACCAGCACCGAAAGTATGTTCACCGAGGGTATGTACGCACTACCAAACAGCAGCAGGATCGTATACCGCCCCAGAAAAGTCATCGCCACTGCAATCACTATGCTGAACGTCGCCATAATCCCATACAGCCGCTGCAACCGCGAATAATATACCTCCGGTGTCGACGTCTTGTGCCGCAGCAGTCGCGGCATCACACTTGAGCAGATCAATGACGGTATCGTGTACCAAATCTCAGACAGCTTCGACGCCGCCGAATACTCTCCCACCACCCGGTTCGTACTCAGTTGCCCCAGAATCACCTGGTCCGTCCGCATGTACACAATCACCAGAAGGCTTGCTATCAACAGAGGCCAGCTCGCCCGCAGCAGCGATACCGCCTTCTGCCAGTGAAATTTCCACCGGAAAAGGTTCCTCTGGTGCAGCCAGTATACAAACGCATACGATATTTCCGTGAAAAATATCTCCAGCGAATAAATCACCCCGAACATCAGCACGGAGCACTTGGCAAACACCGCCACCACCCGTGCCAGATTGCTCAGGATGAATATGATCACCTGCGGTATCACGATCATCCTTGAACGGGTCTTCGCCTGAAAAAAGTAATCTACAACATCAAATCCCTGAAAAATCGACGCCACGGAGAGCATCGCAATTATGTACAGCACCGTCATCTGGTCTGGGTGCGTTACCCATGCATAAATAATTGCCGCCAGGGTGGTCACCACGCTTGCCGCCACCTTCAGCACCAGCGATGTCCCCAGTACATGCTCTTCACTCTCTGTGTCTTTGGAGAGGGCAATGTCACTTACCACCAGATAGTCCAGGCCCAGGTTGGACACCACATTGAACAGTCCATAGACCGCCAGCGCATAACTAAATGATCCATAACGGTCCGGACCCAGATACCGCACCACCAGCGTACCCACCACCAGCGACCCGCCCATCCTGATTACGCGGGACACACTCGTCCACCCAATATTGTGGACCGTCTCCCAGAACCCTTTTCCGCCGCGCGAAAATATCTTCATCTTCACTAACTAATACCTTGTCTTTTGCACGAAGTTTATCGGTCCTGTCCTGACTTTATCGGTCCCGTGCTGACGAATTGTGACTGTACACCCGCACTACCAGATAAATTCTTCCCTGGCAGTCTGTATCTTATAGGTCCCGTTTGAAAGGATTGTGACCTGCTTCAGTGTGTTGCCTGCTATTTTTTGGTTAATGTCGTTGATGGCCTGCGCCACCGGCGGGTTCACAGACGGGTTCCCATCCAGGGGATTGTCATGCGCATAAAAATACATCCCCTGTATCCCTAGGGAGGCAATCACCGCCGCATACCGGCGCAGTGTCATCGCCTTGTCCGCAATACTATAGTTTGTAAATGCGCTGTTCGGCAGAAACCCAAACTCTGTCATGTAGATCGGGTACTGCAGGCCCATCTGCCCCAGCAGCTTTTTCAACAGCAGTGCTTCGCCTTCAAGACCCATTGTTGCACTTTGAATCTGGCCGTTGTAACAGTGATAGGCAACCGCATCACACCACTTTCCGCCCGTCCCGCCTGCACCGTCCGATGCAATCATATATTGGTACAACGAACTGGCTTGCGCCGCTGCCGGCGATGGGCTCGTCAGATTAAATCCCGCAGTCAGCCCCGCATCTGCAGCCCGCGTGAACCCCGGTGTCAATATGCTGATATTTGGGTCCGCGCTTTTCGCCGTCTGATAGATAGTTCTTCCCATGGCCGCCAGTTGTGACGCTGTCCCAGTCCAAAATCCTGCATAGTCCTTCTCAAAATGCGGCTCATTCCATATTTCAAGAAATTGAATTTGTGCTCTCTGTGAGTTGTACCTCGTAACCACGGCATGGATAAATTCCTGCAGCGCTCCCAAATTTTTCGGCGCTTCTGTGCCACCCGGCATCCCATAGGGGTCTCTGTGCGCCGTCGAAGAAGTTATCCATGCCGGAGTGCCGTAAATCGTATAAATAATGGTCTTATTATGCGATGCATGGGTCTTGATCCATACATCCATCTCGCTCCAGTCAAAAGTGTTCGGCCCTTGATGCACCCGATACCAGCAAATTCCGCCGCGCAATCCACTATAGTCATGCGAACGCACACCACCATATCCATATGTCGGTGCTGGCGACAGCGGGTTCCCCTCGGGCCACCGATGAAAATGCATGCCTACAAAGTCCGCGGGCACATGGATCGGCTGCGTCAGAAGCGCCCTCGTGCCATTGAACATCTGCGCTCCAGTTTGCAGCAACTGAGCCCTGCATCCTACAAAGCCCACCGCTGCTGCTGCCGTTGCAATTTGTAGTGCATGGCGACGTGTAAGGGTCTTTTTCATCTGCTTTTGGTCCTCTCTGTCCCTGAAATCCAACATAAACCAGGACCGATTCAATCTTGACTAAACCCCACTAGGAGTGGGTCAACCCAAGCTCAGTGGGGCCGCTTTCAGTTTTTAGAAATCCGGTGCCGCCCTGTGCGACCACTGCCTGCCTTACCCTCGCCTGCTCAGTCTGGTCCCTGAGTGCGAGAAAATATACCGCACCGAGTACAAACCACAGCGGCGCAGGGATCAAAAAATCTACTTCCGTCAGATCATGCAGTAGCAGCACAACCCAACTGACCAGCAACCACGTGCCTGCTAGGTCGCTCACATGTTTTCTTACATGCAGCGCTGTCAGCAGGGTCGTGATCATAATTCCAACAATAATCACCACACCCACTATTCCCAGCGCCAGACCAATCTCCAGAAACCCGTTATGAGAATATCCCGGGTTCCACCCCAGGTGTTGCATAATAAGGTCATCCTCGTTGCTCCAAAATGACGTATATCCCCACCCCAGCAGCGGTTTCTGCGCCCATTGCTGCACCACAAATCTCCAGATCGCGGTACGCCCCGTCAACGTGACATCTTTTCCACCGGCTGCTAATAACTTCTCAATAAAATCAGGGATCACTACAAATCCAATCAACGTAAGTCCACCGGCTGCGGCAATCGCAAATCGGCGCAGCTTAGTCCGTGTGCGCAAATAGAAGATCGTCAGCCCTACAATAAACACACAGACTAAGGATGTGCCGGATTGCGAAAGCACCACCATCACAACCAGCAGGGCCACTTCACAGCACCGAAACAATGTCCACTTTGTCTTTGGAACGCATAGTGCAATCAGACCAATGACCATTCCAATGCCCAGATGGTTTTTTTCCCCATAGATGCCTGTCCAACCCGGCACAATGCTGTGGATCGGAAACAAGAGCTCATACGGTATGTTCAAACATGCCAGCACAACCACCATCTGACCAATCGTCTCAATCATTTCCTCTGTCGAAAGATAATAGGAAACGATAAGTCCACATAGCATGTACGTCCAGAGTGTTATGCCATACCGGAACGAGTCGGCTGCGGAAACCGACCAGAACACTGACAGCAGGGACTCAACATAAATCGCTGTAAACCATGGCACCCTTATCAGGCTGTTGACCACATCGCGATAAACCGGCACCAGCAACACCAGTGTCATCAACATAAAAAAAACTGTAATCGCAAACAAAATGGGGTTCGAACCACCACTATGAATAAAATTGGACTGCCCCCCTCCACCAGAAAGGCCTACGCCACTGAATAGTCGCAGAAAAATATCCGAGTCCATGGCAAGGCCATAGATGAAGTAGCACTTCACCAGGAACGGCTTGTTCAACCTGAATCTAAAATTGTCCCTTGTTATTCTCATCTCGACTTAAGCAGTCCCGACGCCAGCGTCTTTACATAAGGAGATACCGCATACAACGGCCAGAGCGGACCCAGATATCTCCGGCAGTACAACGACCATTGCGAAAACGGTGACCCTTTTGCCGAGTTCAAGTTCCGCCACCGCACCGACAATGGCGCTGTTTCATCCCGCCACGTTCCCGCCTTGGAGTTTCCTCTGCACGTGCCAATAAATCCCGGCGCCAAATACACCTTATACCCTGCCCGGTTCGCTCTGAAACCATAGTCCATGTCGCCAAAAGAATGGTGAAATGCCGGATCAAGGTTCCCCAGCTTCTGGACCACTGCGCGGGGAATCAGTGTGCAGTTCCCATTCATCGTGTCACACGCCTGACTCATGTCCTGCATGGGATCAATCCAGACCAGCTCACGACGAAGTTTTCCCACCAAATTGATCCCACCATATGTCATCTTGCCGCTTTCCGGATCACACGTTGCACCCGTCACAATCGAGATTATCCCCTCTTTTTGCAGCCCGTGCATTGTCTCAAACATCGTGTCAAATGCATTCGGATACAACAAAGTGTCGTCATTCAGCCAGAGGTAGTAGTCAAAGTCCTCCTTCATGGCTTCCTCAAATGCCACATGCATTCCACGGTTCCAATAAAGGTCGCCTGTACCAGCAATTAGCTTTACTTCAGGGTATTCGGCTTTTATTGCCTCGGCCGTACCATCTTTGCTTTTGTCGTCAACTATATACAGGGTTAGGCTTCTTGGCTCTCGCTGGCTTTGCGAATACACCGAATTGAGGCATTGCAACGTACTCACACGACGGTTGTAGCATGTCATGAGTATTGCGATCCTCGGAATCGTCTCTGCTGATCTCAGCACTTTGATTTCTCACAGTTCCTTCAAGAACCAAAATAGTCCGTTTTTGACCTACAACCGGGACACATAATGCTCTTCCGTTACCCTCGTCGTTCCTCTGTCCGCAAAACTAGGGCGTGCGATACACCGCTGCGTCCACCGTGGCCCCCAACAGATACTCTGAATCGATAAAGACGACCTTCATGTGGTCACGCGGAACGTAGAGAATGTCATTCGCCTGCAACTCAACTGAATCAGCCTTCCCTTTGGTCAGCTTCGAAAATGGCACATCAATCTCATGATAGCCACTACCTTCCGGCCTTAAAATGCGCAATTCTTTGGTATACGCATCCAATAAAGTCCCGCCTGCCAGGGAAAGGCCCTGCAACACACTCAGCTTGCCCCCATTCACCATCAGGTAACCACCCGGCTTGAATACCGCGCCCAGCACATAAATCGTCGCCGCCCTGTGCACCCTCACCGTATCGCCCGGATATACCATCACCTGCTCCGGAGTGATTAGCCCCTCCTCAAGCGTATATGTGGCATGAAATGTCTCAATCTTTCCCGCCGCATCCGTATGTTGGATATCGACATCATTGCCCGCAGAAATCGTCTCCCCGCCCGCAAGCCCAATCACTTCTTCCAGCGTCCGCGGTATCAGCATTTCTATCCGCCCCGGAGTCAGCACCTCCCCCAGCACAGTCACATTTCTTGCCGCATACTGCAAAATATTCAAGCGCACTTGCGGAGCCACTAGCACGTCCCCGCTGACCAGTGCTTTCGCGATCGTGTCTTCGGCGGCTGGCACAGTCTCCCCCGCAACATGCACCGGGCCAAGACTTGGAATGCTGACATCACCCTCAGGTGACACCCGCAGATTCACTCCTGAATACGACGGAACATCAAAGATGTTCATCTCCATCAAATAACCCGGCTGGATCAGCACACCCCCAAATCCCTCCGGTACTACCTGTAGGTCACTCCTGGTTGCAGTCGGGCGGACCTGCGGTGTCGAGGCACGCCCGCCTGTTGCTAGTACGCCTGTCACCTCTACACTGTTTTCCTGTGCGTCCGCTGTCCTCACCTGCATCGAAAGGAGCGCTAGGCCAATTGTCATTACCACTAGGAAACGGCGCATCCCTGCGTTGTACCTCTCTTTGCTCATCGCTAAAAATTCCTTCACTTCAGTTGCCATCTTTAGCACCCCTTACCCCTTCAACATTCAGGACCACGCCAAGCAGGGCTGCCTTGGGCTGGCGAAGTACTTCCAGCAGTTCGCGTAGGTCTTTGCTTTTCGTCACCCCTTCACGGGCCACCAGCAGGTACGCGCCTGCCGCCCGTGCAATCAAGGTGGCGTCGGTGTAATGGATGGCCGGGGGGGAGTCAATTACTATGTAGGTAAACTCCGTCTTCAATTGCTCCACCAGACTTGAAAACGACTTCGAACTGACCAGCTCTGCCGGGTTTGACGGCTGCTTCCCCGCTGGCAAAACAAACAACCCTGCCTGCTCTGCAGATGCCTTGATCGCATCCTGGGGCTGGGCACGGCCCGTCAGTACATCACTCAGTCCAGCCTTTGTCGCTGTAAATTCAGCACTACGGCGCATGTCAGCATCCAGCAACAAGGTACGTTCACCCATCTGCGCAAAGGCCGCCGCAAGGTTGTATCCGGTTGCCGCTCGCCCTTCAGAATCACCGCTGCTCACTAAGGCGACTGAAAGGCCCCTGTCTCCATTACTACCAACCAGTATTGCAGTACGGATCTTGAGCAGCGCCTCTGCGGCAACTGTGCCAGACGCCCCAACCACAGACTGTGCATTCCCCGTCCCGGGCTCACTCAACCATGGCGGCGTCTGCTTCTCAACCTTCTTGTCCGTCAAATAAGGCACCGTTCCCAAGAGTGCCCTGCCCAGAATCGCTTCCGCTTCCCCCTGAGTGTGGATTGTCTCATCCAGAAAATCGTACCCAAACGCTGCAATTACGCCCAAAACTAATCCAATAAATATACCCAGAATTACGTCTAGCTTCTTCTTGGGCGCGGATGGGAGCGACGGCACCATGGCCGGAGTTACTACTGTCAACTTCGATGCATTGATACGGCCAGCAAGGTTTGACTCTTGCAACTTTGCATACAAGTCTTCATATAAATGACGGCTGGCTGCAGCCTCCCCTTGCAATAAGAGCAAATGGTCAGCTTTCGAACTCCATTGTGCAACACTTTGTTCCTGCTTCGTAACCCGATCACGCAAGCCCTGTTCTGTCAGCGATGCCAACTCAAAATCTGCTTTTGCTCGACTCCTTATACTGGCCATTTCATGCTCAATCTGAGACTGAATAGCCTCCTGCTGTGTGCGTAGCTTGATCATGTCCTGGCTCTTCGGGCCATATTGCAGAGATGTATTTTTTATCGCCATCTCAATTTGAATTTGCTGCGCTCGTAGTTCACGCAACTGGTTGAGTCCGCCACCGCTCGAACCAAATGTTGTATCTGGGGCCACTTCGACCACTAGAGACGTATTGGGAATGCCCAATACAGTATCAACTCTGTCCGTCTGCGTCATCCTGTAGATCGCTTCCTCGGAAATTCTCGCCACTTCAGCTTTTGTTAGGTCGTCATTTAGAACTAATAATCGGGCAACCGGTATGCTCACTGACGGCGAGGTACCGACACCATTATTTTCAGGACCGGGACTGGCTCCAGCAGTTGGGCCCACAAGTCCGTTTTGGTCCTGGTACTCTTCAACTTTTTGTTGGTTGTCTTCTACATTCTTCTTTAAACTATCCAGTTGACTTGTCAACCAAGTGGACACTTGCTCGGTTGCCTCGAACTTGCTTTTTGCAGAGTCCTCTATATACGTTGCCACTACCGCATTGGCAATAGCAGCAGCACGTTTTGGATCGGTGTCCGTATAGGTAACATCCAAAAGTCGCGTACCTTTAACAATACTTACCGCCAAGTTTGTTGAAAATAATGCAAGTAACCGGTCTCGCTGCATTGGAGCCTGTTCCAAAGGCAAATTCCGCTCAGCATATAGTGGACTGCCACTACTCGTACTGGCCGGAATTGCATAAGGCTCGTAATCAGTCAGTTTCAGCTTCTTGATTACATCAATCGCAACTATCGGACTACTAATCTCAGACTCCTGCGTTAGGAGTTCATTCGTCAGCATTTCTAACGTGGCAAGACCGCCCTCATCAACCGACAAACCAGTTATTGCAAGATCATGCTTCGATTCCGGATTGATTTCAACCGTAACAGTCGCACTGTATTTGTGCTTTTGTGGAAGAACAAACACAAGGGCAATAACAGCACCTACTGCTGCAAATGTGGCTATTAGACGAGCATGCCTCTTGAAAATCAAGAAAATATCAAGCGGGTTCATCTCGGTTTCTGGGCTTACTCTTGCACCAGATGGTCCTTGTTGCGTTGGGACCCCGGAATTCATTGGCGAATTGTACGACATGATTTTGTATCCCTTTATATGATTGAACTTGGTTTTTTGACCGCTAGAAAGAAGAGGGTTTTCCCATGCCGCCATCAGCTAGAACACACCAATGGCCAGTAAACAACCTAAAACTTGCGTCCATTTTTGCCTTTTTCATTCTTAGCTTCACAAATTACTTATCCAGCCCTGCAACCATTGCCGCCTCAGCCACGTTGATGAGAAGCCATCAAATCAGGTACTCCCGCGAAAACTTCCCTTATCCCGTCCTCCAGACCAATTTTTGCCTTCCATCCCAGGGAATGCACGAGACTGCAATCCATCAGTTTACGGGGCGTACCGTCAGGTTTGCTTGTGTCGAACTCCAATGCACCCTCAAATTCCAGCACTTTACAAACTAATTCCGCCAATTCCCTAATCGTCACGTCCTCGCCAACTCCAATATTCACCAGCGGTGGAGCGTCCTCCCGCAGCAGCGAACCAAACTTCGCCTCATCTAGGTTCATCAGAAACACACACGCCTCTGCTAGGTCTCTGCTATGCAGAAACTCCCTACGCGGCGTCCCCGTCCCCCATACCGGCAGCACCTTCTCACCCGCAGCCTTCGCCTC
>Ga0116230_10002345_pt1 | contig 18225 bp, 13 predicted proteins | sample S1TSphfallax_3_FD_88678 | JGI IMG/M metagenome (GOLD analysis project Ga0116230, IMG submission 88678) | Host-associated microbial communities from peat moss isolated from Minnesota, USA - S1T2_Fd - Sphagnum fallax MG | ecosystem: Host-associated > Plants > Peat moss > Unclassified | place...
GTTCGAGACGATGCGGTACTGGAGCTTCTCTACGGCTCGGGGTTGCGAGTCAGTGAGCTCTGCGGGCTCAACGTGGGCGATTGCGACCTACCGAAGGTGGGCGTCGGCCCAAGCGGTCTGGGCGCGGTGACGGTGTGGGGAAAAGGGGCCAAACAGCGTCGGGTGCCCACAAGCCGCCCGGCGAACGAAGCCGTCCGTGAGTACATGGAACGGGCCCGGCCAGTCCTTCTCAACGAGCACTCTCCTCGGGACGCCGTCTTCGTGAACGCACGGGGCCTGCGTCTCGGGCCCCGGGACGTACGCAGGATCCTCGATCGACGCTCGCCGACGCCAAGTCACCCGCATGCTCTGCGACACACCTACGCGACACACCTGCTCGACGGGGGTGCTGATTTGCGCGTTGTCCAGGAACTGCTCGGTCATGCGAGCCTCAACACCACGCAGATCTACACGCACGTCTCGAAGGAACGGCTCGCGTCGGCCTATCGCGACAGCCATCCACGAGCCTGAGCACGCCCACGAGCGACGCGGCTAACCTGGAGATCGACCCAACCGGGTCTGTTCACTCACGTACGTCCGGGCTCACCCACGGTCGTCCCGCAGGGACGCAACGCCCGGATCAGCGCAACCGTCGGGAAGGATCACCTATGGCAGTCGTCACCATGAAGCAGCTCCTCGAGGCCGGAGTCCACTTCGGACACCAGACCCGTCGTTGGAACCCGAAGATGAAGCGGTTCTTGTACGGCGAGCGCAACGGCATCTACATCATCGATCTCCACCAGACGCTGGCCAGGATCGACACGGCGTACTCCTACGTGCGCGACCTCGTAGCCGATGGCGGCACGATTCTCTTTGTCGGCACGAAGAAGCAGACCCAGGATCCCGTGGCGGAGTTTGCCGCTGACTGCGGCATGCCCTACGTCAATCAGCGCTGGCTGGGTGGCATGTTGACGAATTTTGAGACGATGGCCGGCAGGGTTCGCAAGCTCGCCGAGCTCGAGGCGGCAAAGGAGTCCGGCGAGTTCGAGGCACTTCCGAAGAAGGAAGCGCTCCTGCTCAGCCGTGAGCTCGAGAAGCTCGAGCGCAACCTCGGAGGTATCCGTCGGCTGAACCGTCTGCCAAAGGCGATCTTCGTCATCGACACGAAGAAAGAGCACATCGCCGTGACCGAGGCGAACAAGCTTGGACTTCCGGTGATCGCCGTTGTGGACACGAACTGCGACCCCGACGTCATCGACTACGTGATCCCCGGCAACGACGATGCGATTCGCTCTGGACGTCTGATGTGTCGGATCATCTCCGATGCCGTCAAGGAAGGCCGCTACATCGCCTCCCGAAAAGCAGCCAACAAGCTCGCAAAGAGCGACGAGCCAGCAGTTGCAGCTCCTGCGGTCACCGCTCCTATCGCCGCAGAACCGGTCGCCGCAGAACCAGTCGCCGCAGAACCGGTGACAGACACCACCCCCGAGCCAGTCGCGGCAGGCGCGACCACGGAGGCTTGAGCATGGCAGAGATCACCGCAAAAGACGTGCAGACGCTGCGCAAGATGACCGGTGCAGGGATTCTTGCGGCCCGCAATGCCCTCGTCGAGTCGGACGGCGACATCGAGAAGGCAGCTGTCTGGCTACGAGAGCAGGGTCTGGCTGGTGCGAGCAAGCGCAGCGACCGGGAGCGCTCAGAGGGTGCCGTCTCGGTCGTGGTGACCGGTGAGGGCAAGCTCGGTGCCGTTGTGTCCCTCGAGTGCGAGACCGACTTCGTTGCGAAGTCGGCAGATTTCGTCAGGCTCGTGGACGTGCTCGCCGAATCCGTTGCACTGCAGGGAGAGTCGGGAATCGAGGCACACGCCGACGAGATCGATGAGCTCAAAGTGGTGCTGAAGGAGAACATCGCGGTCGGACGCTCGGAACGGTTCGAGGCGCTCGACGGCGGTGTCCTCGGCAGCTATCTCCACGTGCAGAACGGTCGTGGGGTCAACGGGATCATCGTCGAGCTCACCGGTGGTTCGGCTGAGCTTGCACACGACATCGCCGTCCATATCGCCTTTGCTCGACCGGAGTTCTTGACCAAGGACGACGTCCCCGCCGAGGCGATCGAAGCCGAGCGTGAGACGATTGCGGCGATCGCAAAGAACGAAGGCAAGCCCGAGGCGCAGCTCGACAAGATCGTCGAGGGCCGACTGCAGGGGTGGTTCAAAGAGCGCGTTCTGCTCGAGCAGCCCTACGCTCGCGACGACAAGCAGACAATTGCCCAGCTCCTCGGCTCGGCGAAGCTCACGAGGTTCGCCCAAGTCGTCGTGGGTGCGTGAGCGGCCAAGGGAGCGGCAGCACCCCTTCTGCGATGCAGACCACCGAGACGGGTACCCCGCGCTGGCCCCGTGCCGTACTCAAGCTCTCGGGCGAGGCACTCGCGAGTGCTTCGTCCGACGAGACGATCGATGCTGGGGTGGTGCGCCGGATCGCGTCGGAGATCGCCGAGTCGTGTGACGAGCTCGGCGTCCAGCTCGCCGTCATGGTCGGCGGCGGCAACATCTGGCGAGGCACCACCGGGGCCGGTGTCGGTATGGACCGTGCAACCTCCGACACCATGGGCATGCTGGGCACGGTGATCAACGCGCTGGCGTTGCAAGACGCCATCGAACGTGAGGGAAGACCCACGCGCGTACTCTCGGCAATCGCGATGTCCGAAGTGTGCGAACCGTACATCAGGCGCCGTGCGATCCGTCATCTCGAAAAGGGCCGCGTCGTCATCTTCGCTGCCGGCATGGGCAATCCGTACTTCACCACTGATACGCCCGCAGCGCTTCGTGCCGCAGAGATCGAGGCTGGAGTGATTTTGAAAGGGACGCACTCCGGTGTCGATGGCGTCTACAGCGCCGATCCGAGATTGCATCCCGAGGCCACCCGGTTCGACGAGCTCAGCTTCTCTGACGTGATCAGCAAGGACTTGCGGGTGATGGACATGACCGCTATCACTTTTTGCAAGGACAACAGCCTGCCGATCCTCGTCTTCGACCTCATGGTCCCCGGAAACATCCGCGGTGCGCTCGTGGGTCAGCCGATAGGTACGCTGATCAAGTGACAGACGACGACTCGCTCGTCGAGCTCGCCCTTCACGAGACTCGCGAGAAGATGCAACGTGCCGTCGAGCACGCCAAGTCCGAGTTCGGGTCCGTGCGAACCGGACGCGCTGCGCCGGCCCTGGTAGAAAAGCTCAAGGTCGAGTACTTCGGCACCGAAGTACCGCTGCAGCAGCTGGCTGGACTCACGGTCGCCGAAGCTCGCATGCTCGTGATCCATCCCTACGACAAGAGCTCGCTCAAGTCGATCGAGAAGGCGATCCAGCTCTCGGATCTCGGCGTCAACCCCTCCAATGACGGGGCGGTGATCCGACTGGTGTTCCCGCAGCTGACCGCAGAGCGTCGCAAAGAGCTGGTCAAGGTGGTCCGGCACCGTGCTGAAGAAGGACGCATAGCGGTGCGTGGTGTGCGTCGTGCTGCTCGCCAGGATCTCGAAGCACTCGAGAAGGACGGGGACATAACCTCGGACGACCTCGATCGTGCGGAGAAGGACCTCGACAAGCTGACACACGAGCTGATTGCTGAGATCGATCGACTGCTCAGCCACAAGGAGCAGGAGCTGCTCGAGGTGTGACGGGGCGTAGGCCGCGAAAGGTGGCCTGCGCTAGATAGACCGCCGACGACCGGGGGTCTTGCGGACGGGAGGCAAGATGGACGAGCGGGATGAAGAGCCCACGGGAGACCGCCCGGAGAAGCGTCTTCGGCGTTCACAGCGACTTGCAGCGGCCGATGCGGCTGCAGCCGCTGCCGCCGCGGGGGCGGCTGCCAGCGGCGCAGGGGTGCAGCACGACGGCCTCATCGACGAAGGCACATCCGAGGTAGCCCAGGATCGCCGAAAGACAGGCGATACCGATCGCCGGGTGACAACAAGCAGCACTGAGCGTGACCTCGCCCAAGGCGAGCGGCGTCAGGCGAACCGGCGCAAGGCTCGTGTCGACGCGCCCGGCACTGCGTCGTCAGGTGTGCGGATTGCTGCAGTGGAAGCTGCCGTTGCAGCAGGGCTCGCGCCATCCACGGGCCGGCGATACTACGAGCCCCGTCAGCCCGCAGGCCGTGCGCGCGGCTTGCGGGCAGGTGCACGGGTACCGGCACCGATCGAGCTGCCTGACTGGACCGATGCCCCGACAGGACAAGTGCCGAAGATCTTGCTGGGAGACGATGTCGAGGCTTCCGGGGACGGCGTCGCCATGCGGGGCCCGACATGGCGTGAAGATCGGACGGACTGGGAAGACGATCTCGACTTGTCATTCCTCGTTGAAGAAGGTGAATCTGTCGGGATAGCCGGCCACTCGTCCGAGCCTGATCTCGAGACCGAGCTGTTCGATTTCGACTTCGGCGATCTGGACCGAGCGCTCGGCACATCCCGTCTGATCCCCCCGTCAGCAGTGCCTTCGCCGACCAGTGAGCCCGCCCGTCCAGTCGAGGACGACACGAATGGGCCTTCAGACGACCAAGCCTGGAAATCTCTCCACGGGGGCGGTGATGATGTGGCTCCAGTCGCCACCTTCGAAGGCGAGCCTGCGGCGAATTGGGTCCGGCGGGACCGCAAGCGCACGTCGTCGCGTCGCACGAAGCGAGCGGAGTCAGCGTCGCACGAGCTTTCACCTCGTGCGGGAGGCCGGGGACGTAGGCCGTTGCAGGCCACGGTCACGGGTCTCCTTGTCGGCGGCGTGGCGATTGGTTGTTTCGCCGGGGGATCCGTATCGGCGCTCGTGCTCGTCAGCGTGCTGGTGGCGATAGCGGCCGGCGAGGCGTACGGGGCGCTGCGGCGCGGCGGCTATCGACCCGCATCGATCGTCGGGATCGTCGCGGCGCCGGCCATGGTCGTCGGAGCGTACCTGCGCGGAGCAAGTGCGTATCCGGTCGTGCTCGGGATCACGGTCCTCATGATCTTCGCGTGGTACCTCCTCGGGGGGCTACGAGCTACGACGACAGCGCGCTACGACGTCGCCAATCTTGGCGCTTCGATTCTTGTCGTCGTCTGGGTCGGTGTCCTTGGAGCGTTCGCAGGGCTGCTGCTTTCGCCGGCGCGCTTCCCACATCGCCACGGCGTCGCGCTCTTGCTCGCCGCTGTAGCGATCACGGTTGCGGCCGATGTCGGTGCTTACGCGGCCGGGGCGTTGTTTGGCCGGCACCGACTTGCGCCGGCGATCAGCCCGAACAAGAGCTGGGAAGGATTTGTCGGTGGGGCAGTGCTCGGGCTCGCCGTGGCCGCCGGGATCATCTCCCACCTCCACCCGTTCACGATGGCACACGCACTCGAGCTCGCCGCCATCGTGGTCGTCGTGGCCCCTATCGGCGATCTCGCTGAATCGCTCGTGAAGCGGGACCTTGGACTGAAGGACATGGGCACCCTGCTCCCTGAGCATGGAGGTGTCCTCGATCGCTTGGACGCGATGCTGTTCGTTCTTCCACTGGCCTATTTCTTCGTCGAGCTGGCGCACGTCGGGTGATCGAGCAGCGCGCCGTCAGCCTGGTCGGATCGACGGGCTCCATCGGAACCCAGACGATTGACGTCGTCTGCGCGGAGCCCGAGCGCTACCGGATCGCCGCCCTCGGTGCTTTCCGCTCAGTCGATCTCCTCATTGCCCAAGCGGCTGCCATGCATCCCGACGTCGTGGCAATCGGCGACGAGCGCTTTGAAAAGGATCTCAAAGCGGCGCTGCCGAGCACGATCGAGGTCCGCTCAGGTCCTGGATCTCTTGAGAGCCTTGCGAGCATCGGCGACGTCGTGGTCAATGGCGTCGTCGGCTTCGCCGGCCTCGAGGTTACGGTGGCGGCATTGCGATCGGGGCACCGCCTTGCGCTCGCGAACAAAGAGTCCTTGATCGCTGGTGCTCCGGTCGTGCAGCAGGCAAGGGTGACCGAAGGTGCAGAGATCGTTCCGGTCGACTCCGAGCACTGCGCCATCCACCAGTGCCTCGGTCCTCGCCTGCATCGAGATTCTTCAGCTGCAAGTACTGCGAGTGACTTTCACGAGCATCCGCTCGGAGTGCGCCGCCTGGTCGTCACGGCGAGCGGAGGACCGTTTCGCGGGCGTACATCTTCCGAGCTTGAGGGCGCTACTAGGGCGGAAGCGCTAGCGCACCCGACGTGGTCCATGGGGCCGAAGATCACGGTCGACTCTTCCACGCTCATGAACAAAGGACTCGAGGTGATTGAGGCGCACGAGCTGTTCGGCGTGGGCTACGACTCAATCGACGTCGTCGTGCATCCTCAGTCGATCGTGCACTCGATGGTGGAGTTCAGCGACGGCGCAACGATCGCTCAACTCTCCATGCCGGATATGCGCCTGCCGATCGGCTACGCGCTCGCGTACCCCGACCGGATTGGCACGGCGTACGGCGTCATCGATTGGACGACGACCCCGCAGCTCACCTTCGAGCGCCCAGACACCGAGACGTTTCGCTGTCTCGATCTTGCCTACGCCGCGGGGCGCGCAGGAGCGAGTGCTCCGGCGTGGTTGAATGCAGCGAACGAAGTGGCAGTTGCTGCGTTTCTCGATGGTCGGATCAGGTGGAGAGATATCGCCGCCGTCGTCGCCGAGACGCTCGAATGCCACGAAGAGACGAAGCTGGCCGAGGTGGCAGACGTGCTCGAAGCTGACGCAGCCGCACGACGCGTTGCAGGGCGACTCGTCGTGAGCCGGGAGCAATCATGACCACGGTCATGGCCGACACCCAAGGCGAAGGATCGGCCCCGGTGCAAGAGATCGCAGGCGGATCCCCCCGAAGGAGCGACTCCACTCCCGGAGCCCTGCTTCGCTTGCTGCTGGTGGTGGCTGGCGGATTTGCGCTTGCCGTCGTCTTCCACGGCGTCAGCGTGCTCATCGTCGTGCTTGCGTTGGTCATCATGGTGATGGTGCACGAGGGGGGTCACTTCGTCGCCGCCAAGCTCTCTGGGATGAAGGTCACGGAGTACTTCCTTGGCTTCGGCCCGAGAATCTGGTCGTTTCGCCGAGGCGAGACCGACTACGGCGTGAAGGCCATACCTGCGGGCGGTTACGTCCGTGTGGTCGGCATGACCATGCTCGAAGAGGTCGACCCAGTCGACGAGGCTCGAAGCTATCGACAGTCGAGTTTCCCCCGTCGCATGGCCGTGGCCGTAGCGGGATCAGCGATGCACTTCGTGATGGCCTTCCTGCTGCTCTGGGGGTTGGAAGCTTTTGCCGGACTTCCCGTCGCCGCTGTCCCGCAGGTCACGGCGCTTACGCAGTTCGCCAGCGGGCAGAGTCCTGCGCAGCTCGCGGGGATGCGGCCGGGCGACGAGATCGTCTCGATCGATGGGCATCAGTTCTCCCAGTATGACCAGTACGTGACCTTCATCCAGGACCATCTCGGAGCGACGCTCGCCGTCGTCGTGCGCCGTGGCTCGAAGGACCTGACGCTGCACGTGCGCCCGGTGAATGGCCAGCATGTCAAGATCGTCGAGGACGGCAAGGTCTACTCGGCGGAGTCCGGCTCCGCCTCGAAGCCGATTGGTTTCATCGGCGTCGATCTTCAGTACCTCACTCGCAACGAGACCGTGAACCCCCTCGTGGCGGTGGGCCGAGCGACGACGATGCTGGGCTCGGTGACGTCCCAGACCGCTTCGGGAATCGCACAGGTCTTCTCGCTGCACGGCCTCAACAATTTCGTGCACCAGGTCCGCACGGCGGGCGTCACCACATCCAGCTCAGCTGGATCAGGATCGACCACGTCCTCGGCGTCAAGCTCGTCGAGCTCGAGTAACTCCGGCCAGATCATCTCGATCATTGGCGCAATCGAAGTGGGCTCGCAGGCACTTCGCCAAAATGTCTCTGAGCTGCTGTACATCCTCGTGGCGATCAACATCTTCGTCGGCATGATCAACCTGTTCCCGATGCTGCCCCTCGACGGGGGACACGTGGTCATCGCGGTCTACGAACGGATCCGTTCACGCCGGGGACGCAGCTACCACGCGGACGTGACCAAGCTCATGCCTGTCGCCTATGCGTTGTTGCTGTTCATGGTCGTGCTCGGTGTGGGCGCCCTCTACGCGAACATCGTCCAGCCGGTCAGCCTGCCCGGCGGCTGATGCATCTCGTGTGCGGTCGCCGTAGGCTTGGACCACGACCCGCGGATTTCCACCCGGGCATGTGGAGGTAGAGCACCGATGGACAGAGCCGCCGTGCGCGTGGCCGAGCGACGCAAGACCCGCCAGATCAAGGTGGGCGGTGTTGCCGTAGGCGGAGACGCTCCCGTGAGCGTCCAGTCGATGACTACGACAAAGACCGCTGATGTCGAAGGGACCCTCCAGCAGATCTACGCGCTCGCTGGGGCGGGTGCCGACATCGTGCGGTGCACGTGTAACGAGATTGAGGCTGCAGAAGGACTAGCGCAGATCATTCCTCGCTCACCGATCCCCATCGTGGCGGATATCCACTTTCACGTCGAGATGGCGCTGGCTGCTCTCGATGCAGGCGTGAACGGCTTGCGACTCAACCCCGGGAACTTGCGCAAGCCAGAAGAGATCAAGCTCGTCGCATCCGAAGCTCGCGACCGGGGTGTTCCCATTCGCATCGGTGTCAACGCTGGCTCGCTCGACAAAGAGCTCTACGAGCGCTTTGGTGGCCCGACGCCTGAGGCTCTCGTCGAGTCGGCCCGCAAAGAGCTCGCCTACTTCGACGAGGTGGACTTCCACGACGTGAAGATCTCGGTGAAGGCGTCGAATGTCGCACTGATGATCGAGGCGTACCGGCTCGCGTCTGAGACTTTTGACTATCCGCTGCATCTCGGCGTTACCGAGGCCGGACCTCCTCCGGGTGGGCTGGTCAAGGCCACGGCGGGGATCGCAACGCTGCTCGCTGAAGGCATCGGCGACACGATCCGCTACTCATTGACCGCAGACCCGGTGGAAGAAGCCCGGGCTGGTCGTCAGCTGCTCGAGGCGCTGGGCCTTCGTGAGCGCAAAGGCCTCGACCTCATTGCATGTCCATCGTGCGGTCGAGCCGAGATCGACGTCATTCGCGTCGCGAATGAGGCGCAGACTGCCCTCCAAGAGCGCAACATCCCGCTCCAAGTCGCCGTAATGGGCTGTGTCGTCAACGGCCCGGGCGAGGCGCGCGAGGCCGATCTTGGCATTGCAGCCGGTCGCCACCGTGGCCACCTGTTCATCAAGGGTCAGATCATTCGCGTCGTGAAGGAGGACGAGATGGTCGAGGCCCTCGTCGCCGAGGCCGAGAAGATCGTTGCCGAGGGCCTCGAAGCGAGGCTCGCGCTGGCCGACAAATCCGCCGAGGCCGAGGCCGAGGCCGACCGGCGAGCGCTGTTCGACGAGAAGGGCGCCGATGCGAACCAATCGGAAGCAGTCGTGCTCCGCATGCGCAAGCACCTCGACGAGGCCTCAGGGAGCTCGAGCTCGAGCGGCTGAAGGCTTTGCTGCGCAGGCCCGAGCCCCACGAGCTCGACCGCTTCGTCGACTGCGTCGAGAGTGCCTTTGGGACCCCGATCGACGGTCCACGCCGCGATCGATACCTGGCGGCACTCGATGGGCAACATGTCCTTGCCTGCTTTGACGAAGCCGAGCTTGTCGGCACGAGCGTCGGGTACCACGCTCGGCTGACCGTACCGGGACCGGTGCACGTGAACGCGGTCGTGCTCGAAGACATCGCGGTGCTGCCTGCGCACCGCGGCCAGGGACACATGACCCAGCTGATCACGGCTCAGCTCGCCGACGCCCATGCCCGGGGAGACGCGTTCGTGATCCTCGATGCGAGCGAGGGCGGGATCTACGGCCGATACGGCTTCGGACCGGCGATGCAGTGCGTGACCTATGCCATCGATGCCGATGCCCATGATCTGCTCGCCGACCTCCCTGCCACGACGGGGAGGATTCTGCACCTTGATCCGGTCGAGGCCAGCGACGCGTGCCCGATGGTGTTCGAGGCAGTGCAACGCGTGACTCCGGGCGAGATCGAGCGGTCGAGCTGGCCGTGGGAAGAGCACCTTGATCGTTACGCCATGAGCGATTGCCTGCGCCTTTGTGTCGCGCATGAGCAGGCGGGGCTCATCGACGGGTACGTGCTCTACATGACCTCGGTGAGCGGCGACGAAAGGCGGGAGATCCTGGTCGAGGAGCTCTGTGCAGCCACCTCGAGCGCATATCAAGCGCTCGTTGTCTACGTGCTCGGACTCGACCGCTCTGCCCGCGTGCGAATGCCCGGGCGGCCGACGGACGAACCGCTCAGATACATGCTGCGCGATCCACGTGCCCTTCACACCATCGATGTGCGCGACTCGGCGTGGCTTCGAATCGTGGACCTGCATCAGGCCCTGGAACAGCGGGGGTACGAAGCTCCTGGTCGGGTGGTGATACAGGTAAACGATGTGCAGTGTCCATGGAATACCGGGAGCTGGGTGGTGGGTGACGGCAACAGCCCTGAGGACAGCCGCCCTCGGGACAGCCGCCCTCGGGACAGCCGCAGCGATAGCGAACGTGTGCTCGGCTCTCGTGCAGGAGCCCGGGTACCTGCGTCCGAGGCGGAGCTCGTCCTCGACGCGTCGACCTTTGCTGCCGTCTATCTCGGCGGCGTCGAGGCGCGTCAGCTCCTTCGGGCCGGACGGGTCACCGAGGTGGTGCCTGGAGCGGCGACGCGCCTCGACAACGTACTCAGGTGCAGTTCACGTCCACATTGCCTGTCGCTGTGAATTGATGTGTCAATCTTCGACGTGATCTGGCCGATCGAGCAGGCCCGTCCCGGGACTCACAGAGGGTACCCAGCTACTGCCGATAGCATGGGAACGTCTGATCTTCGAGGGGAGCAACGCGAGCCATGGCATCGGGGAACAATCGACGAGGTGGTGGAGCCGGTGCGGGTCCCAGCCGACGTTCTTCGCCGGGCGGTTCCTCTCGTCCACAACAAGGTGGTGCAAAGACGGGGGGCGCAGGCACCTCCTCTGGCCCGCGTCGTCTAGGGGCACAGGGTCAACCAGCACGGCCCACATCTGCCGGTGCTGCCCGCCGCTACCAGCGCAGCGCAAAGAAGAATCCGACCTGGCTGCCGTGGGTTGCCGTCGGTGTTGTGGTCATCGCGATCGTTGTTCTCGTCGTCGTGAAGGTCTCCGGTAACAGCACCACCGCGGCTTCATCGGGTGGCATCACGGCGTCGGGCGTCAACCCGCCGGCGGCACCGGCCGCCCTGACCTCGATCTTGGAGACAATCCCGCAGTCGACCTATGACTCAGTCGGCACCGCAGGTGAGCCTGCGTCGTTCACCGTGACGAAGGGCCAGAGCGCGCTGACGTCAGGGGGTAAGCCCGAGCTCGTCTACGTCGGGGGCGAATTCTGCCCGTACTGCGCACTCATGCGGTATTCCTTGATCACCGCACTCAGTCGCTTCGGGACATTCTCTGGCTTGAAGCTCATGTCTTCAGCGCCGACCGATGGCGACATTCCGACGTTTAGCTTCGTCAACTCCACCTACAAGAGCTCCTACGTGGACTTCTCGCCATGGGAGACCCAGGACCGCCAGGAAAACCCCCTGCAGCAGGCACCGTCGTACGTCAACAAGCTCTATGCCAAGTACGACGGCTCTGGCTCGACCCCCGCGGCGACGTTCAACACCACAGGCGGAGCAGGGATACCCTTCCTTGATCTCGGCAACAAATACGTCTCGTCCGGCGATCCAGCTCCGATGGCGGATCTGTTCGCATCGAGCGGCGTGCTCAACAATGGGGGTCCGGGAAGGACCGTCATCGCCGATGCCATTCGGAACCCGTCCTCCACGGTCGGCAAGACGATCAGCGCATCGGTGTTCATCGCCGAAGCGAACTACGTGAGCGCTGGGATCTGCGCTCTCGACGGCGGGAAGCCCTCGACGGTGTGCTCGACCTCCGGCGTCAAGGCAGCAGCGGCTTCGCTCGCCGCCGCCAAGCCTGTCGGCTGAGCAGATCTTCCTACGGTGTCGAAGCCGAAGACCGCTGAGCGCGGGCGACAGCCGCGGGTTGCACCGCCTCCGCCGCCCCCTACCCGCCGTGAGCGGAGACTCGCCCGGCGTGTGCCGGTTCTCCCCGCACCACGGGAGTGGTCGCCCGACCCTGACCAGGTGAGTACTCCCTGGCGCTCGTATGCGACAACCTTCATTTCCCTTGCAGGGCTGGGCGTCGCAACCTACCTGACCCTTGCCCACTACACGACGGGAATCACGCTCTCGTGCCCGGACACCGGTGCGATCAACTGTGAAGCGGTTACGACGAGCAAAGAGTCAGTGATTTTCGGTGTTCCGGTCGCAGTGCTTGGGCTCTGCTTCTTCCTACCGATGCTGCTGATCAGTCTCCCATGGGCATGGAAGACATCGAGGACGATCGTGGCCCAGGCCCGTCTGGCAATGAGCGTCGTGGGCATCGGCATGGTCTTCTACCTTGTCTACGCCGAGCTGTTCGAGATCCAGAAGATCTGCTTGTGGTGCACGAGCGTGCACGTGCTCACCTTGGCGATGTTCGTGCTCGTCGTGACGGGCTGGAGCGATGCAACTGCCTCGTGGCCGGACTTCGACGACGAACTCTGAACGTCTGGGACGTCGTCCTTAGGAGGGTCGGCTGAGCTCGATGATGCGGGCGGATGGGCTCACCTCGTGGAGCAGATCCACGATGTGCGGGTGGCAGGTGAATGCAAGAACCTGATGCTCCTTGGCGACATTCGCGATCATGCCTGCAACCGCCCGAGCACGCGACGGGTCAAAGTTCACGAGCACATCGTCGAGGATGAGCGGCAAGGTCACAGCGGCGCCTGCAAAGCTCGTCGCGAGTGCCAAACGTAGGCATAAATACAGCTGCTCGGCTGTACCTCGGCTCAGATCGGCGGAGTCGACACGAGTGCCGGTAGAGGTGAGCGCGTCGATTCCGTGACTTCGCCCAGAATCGGGATCCGCACGCGCGACCAGCTGGGTGTAGCGCCCATCGGTGACGAGAGCGAATAACTCAGCCGCTCGCGCCACGACTGCTGGCTGGCGCTCCTTCTCGTAGCGACCAAGGGTGCGCTCCACCAGACTTCGGGCGAGACCAGCCACGGCGAAGTCGTGGAGAGCAGAGGTGAGCTGAGCTTCGAGTTCCGCAAGGCGAAGCTCGGCGTCTGCAATGTCGCCGGTCCGCTCGAGCGACGTCACGTCTCGTCGTGCGTCCTGCTCGGCGCGTACGAGCTCGTCATAGCGCTCGGTTGCTTCTTGAAGATCGGCAGCGCAGCTCGCGCGCTCAGCCTGCCATGCGGTCACTTCGCCGGTCGCCAGCTCGGACCGCAGTCGCTCCAGGTCCCCTGCTCCACCGAGCAGCCTCGTGAGCTCTGCCTCGCTCGACGCGACCGACTGGTGGTACCGGCGGCGTGCGTCTTCACCACGCTCGATCTCCTGGAGGCGCAGCTCGAGCGAGTCCAGTGTCGCCGTGGTGTCGAGCAGGGTGAGATCGTTCAACCAATCCGGCAGGCTCTGATCGGTTCCAACCACGCCACGAGCCTCGGCACCGTCGCTCGTGTCACCGTTACCGTCGTTACCTCGGTTACCTTCGTCGTCACCGTTGCTGACGAAGCGCAGCCGCTCGACCAGCTCACGCACCTCGCCCTCCCACGTGGTTACCGCACGTGCAAGCGGACCGATGGTCGCTTCCACATCAGCACGTCTCACGGTGACCGCATGCAACCCGGCAAGCTGATCCAGGCAGTGCACGAGCGAAGATGGCCCGCTGACCGAGCTCAAGCCGATCGAGCGAGCAATTGACTCCGCCTCCGACCTGGTGGCAGCCAGCTCGCGTCGCCGCTCGGACAGGACTCGCTCGGCTGTTGTCACATCACCTGCAGCAGCGTTGACTGCCTGATCGAGGAGTGACCGCCGGGCGAACTCCTCGTTCCATTCGAGTGCACGTCGCAGCGAGATCTCCACTTCGCCTGCGCTCGGAGCGTCATCGAGTCCAAGGAGGCTGGCCAGCTCGCTGATCTCGACGCGCAACCGGTCAAGCAACCGCTCAAGATCGACAGCGCCGGGGTCGCCTGCTCCGGTGCCGCTCGCAGTCCCTGCCGGTGTCTCGACGCGCCGGCTGGCAACCCAGGAGGCGATAGCCAACCCAAGCAGCACGATGGCGGCGACACCGAGGAGAACCATCTCGCGCACGTGGTGGCGACCGGCGAGTGCGGCACCCGCGCCCACGGCAACGGCCACCAACACGAGCAGGCCGGAGAACAGTCTCGCTTGTCTGGCAGAGCGTCGATCAGCCGGCCGCTCCAGTCGAGCCAGTCGATCAGCTTGCTCCTGACTCGCTCGCTCGGCGATCAGCCGGTCTCGATCTCGGACGAGGTCGAGTAGGTCCCGGAGCTCTCGGGCCCGGGCCAGGGGATCGTGCTCGTCGGCTGTGCCGTCCTGCACAACGCGTTCTCGGTCGGCGTCACCATGGCCAGCTCCCCGCTGGACATTTCCCCGCTGGACATTTCCCCGGATGGCCAACGCATCGCGCAGCTGCGCTCGGGCTTGCCCGAGTCCGTCGTCGGCGGCACGCGCTAGGGCGCGGAGCTCCGGCTCACGCTCAGCCAGTGCCTGGACACGCTCGCGCAGGCCCACGTCACGACCGTGTCGGAGCGCCGTGTCGAGATCGAGATCTTCTCCTAACCCTGCAAGCTCATCGGCGATCGAACGATCCATGCCAGCGAGCTCTTCTCGAAGCGACTCCAGTCTCTCGACACGCTCGGTGTGACCTGACCGCTCCTGTGCCAAGCGGTGCACGGTCGCTCGCTCTCGAAGCAAGATCGCAGATGGCCGATCGAGATCCACGGCATCCCTCAGTGCGTCGGTAGCAGCGTTCAGTGCTACCCAGATCGGCCAAGAAGATTCGAGCCGCTCCAGCTCCACGGCGCGCATTCGGCTGGCTTCGATGTGACGGCGTGCGTCAGCGACCGCTCGTGTGAGCTCGTCAGCGTCTTTCGCGCGGTCCGGGTAGTGGGCCGAGTCGCTGCGAAGCCTCATCAGCTCGTCTTTGCATCCTTCGATCTCCTTGCGCAGACGATTCGCCAGCGCATCTTGCTGACGGGGGCGGACGATCTGTGCCTGGCGATCGGCGAGTGCCCGGATCGCCTTCGTGGCCGAGCGCCCCGCACCGAGCACGCCGGCCGAGAAAACTAGCTCGCGCACCTCGTCCCGCTCGAGCGAGTCAAAGCTCGCAAGCTCTCCCAGGCCGAAGGCGAACACGGATCGGAACACTCCAGCATCTGCGCCACCGAGTAGCCGGCGCAGCTCTGCTTCGCCTTGTGCCGTTCCATCGGGTCCGGTCAGAGAAACGGCGCGCGCTCCGGCGTACCGCTCGACGGCAAATGAGCGACCCTCAGCATCGACCAACGAGATCAGTCCGCCGTGGCGGCCTCCTCGCAGCGGCTCGTGCATCGGCCGTCGGTGTCGCCGATCGGGAAAGCCGAACAGGACGTCGCGAAGAAAGTCGAGCAGCGTCGATTTGCCCGCTTCATTGGGCCCGAACACGATGGTGAGGCCCTCGGGCAGATCGTCGATCCGGTGGTCTGCAAATACGCCGTAGCCGTCGACTCGCCAGCCGGAGAACCTCACTGCTCGCCGATGGAGAGCTCGTCGAGCGCAACACTCGTCGCCGTCGCAATCATGCTCGCCCACGTCTCGGGATCGCGCATGATCGTCCCAAGCTCGGCTGCGAGCGCGCGTGGGACCGCCCCCAGCACATCGTCGATCAACAAGGTTGCGCTCTCGTCGTCGAGTGCGACACTGTCGGCCAGCGCCAGCAGATCTGACGTGAAGTCGCCCCGTGAGCGAGCTGCATCGAGATCAATCGGGCGAGCACTTTGATCGGTCAGGCCGTCCCACCAGAGAAAGGGTTCTGCCGTACGGACAGCGTCGCGCAGGTGTGCGAGCAGCCCCTCGATAGCCCCCGGTCGAGCGAGCTCGACGTGCGCGTGGCTTCGGCCTGAGAGGCTCGCACGCAGGACGAGCGCGCGACCATCGGCAGCGTGGGCCGCCTCGAAAGCCTGTGCAAGGAGCTGGTCTTCGATCTCATCGAGGCTCGTGAGCCCGGAGACGTCGTACTCGATCTCGGCAAAGCGCACCGAGTCGCATGCCACATGCTCGACACGTGCGATTCGCCCCTCCTGCACATGAGCCACGACCGCGCCTTTGGTGCCGCGTTCGCTGGCGCGTGGGCTACGTGCTTGGGAGTTGCCGGCGTACACGATCCACGGGTCACGCGCTCCTCGTCCTTCGCTGAGGACGGTGTGTTGATGGATGTGACCAAGGGCCCAGTAGTCGAGCTCGGTCGAACGAAGGTCATCGATGGTGCATGGTGCGTAGTCGGCATAGCCTGGGCTCGCCCCGTGGACATTGCAGTGCAGCACGCCGACATGAAGCACGCCGCCATGCAGCACGCCGCCTTGTAGCTCCGGGGCCGGAGTCTCGTAGGAGTCCGGTCGACGAAATCTCAAGGCGAGATTCTCCGTGACGTCTCGCCGACCGTAACTGATCCCTTGGACGACGGCGATCGTCGTGCCCTCTCGCACCACCTCGACGGCGGTGACGTCGTCGCTGCCAAAGACCGTCACACCTTCCGGCCACGAACGCACTGCCGTCCAGCCGGTCGTCACAGGATCGTGGTTCCCGTGCACGACAAAGCTCGGGATGCCTGCGGTGGCCAGCTTCGCAAGTCCGTCGCGAAATCGGAGCTGGGCGCGAATGCCACGATCGGCACCGTCGTAGACGTCGCCAGCGATCACCACGAACGCCGCCTTGCGATCCAGCGCCAGCTGGACGATCGCGTCGAAGGCCTGCAAGGAGGCTTCGCGCAGTGCCGCCGCCACCGCCGGTGCAACCTGGTGAATCCCCTTGAATGGCGTGTCGAGGTGGAGATCGGCAGCGTGTACGAAGCAGAAGTCGGAGGTCGAGGCCATCGGAGCTGGGACCATCTGCCTGAGATTAGTGACCAGTTGTCTCAGCGTCGGGGACCCTGCCCATGTGGGCGAATCTACGATCTCGCCCCGTGTATCCCCTGAGGCTCAGGTCCTTACCCTCCACGTCGTGGGCGCTTGCGGGGCTACTCCTCTGCCCGGTCGCCGCTGGCCTCGGTCTGAGGATCCTGGCACTTGGACGTCAGCCGACTGGATCCGATCAGGCTGTGGTCGGTCTGATGGCGGTGCAGATCCTTCACGGTCACCTTTCTGCGTTTTACTGGGGTCAGCAGTACGGGGGAGGTGAGCCGTACGTCGTCGCGGCGATGTTTGCGCTGTTCGGACAGTCGGGGTTCACACTCGGGCTCACCCCTGTCCTGCTCGACGGCGTTGCGGCGCTGCTCGTCTGGCGCATCGGATGTCGCCTCTTCTCTCCGGTGGTCGGCGTCGTGGCGGCTGTGCTGTTCTGGATCTGGCCAGAGGTCTACGTGTGGCAGTCGACCCTCGAGTACGGCTTTCGATTCCTCGCTCTCGACTGCGGACTGGGGATGCTGCTCGTCGCGCTTCGCATCAGTCAGCGCCAACCCCAAGACCACGCCCGGTGGGGAGAGTGGTGTCTGTTCGGAATCCTCGCCGGCATCGGCTGGTGGTGCACGCCGGAGATCGTGTACTACGCAGTGCCGGTTGTTGGCATGACCGGCTGGGGAGTGATCCGGCGCCGCACCACGGTGTCACCAGCCGCGCTATTGCTCGGGTCGGTCTCGTGCGCTGTCGGGATGTTGCCGTGGTTGTGGGCAAACGTAAAAGATGGCTTCGCGTCACTTCGTACGACCCGGACCGCCGACAGTGGTTTCTCACTGCATCTGCGCATCGTCGGCGATCACGTCCTGCCGATGCTCCTTGGTCTGCAGCTGCGGACAACAGGTGCCTGGCTGGACGCGCCACTACACGGCGTTGGAACCAGGCGAGGGGCCGTCGCAGACCTCGCTCACGTGTTGTATTGGCTCGCACTCGCGACCGGTGTGACGTGGTGCATCAGGCTGCTGCTGACCCGGCGGGCCCGGGTGCTCGTCGGCTTCGCGCTGTTCTTCCCCCTCGCGTACGCCTGGTTCCCGGTGACGTGGTTCTGGCAAGACGGTCGTTACGCAGTGTTTGCTGCTCCCGTCGTAGCGCTTTTGGCTGTGTCGGCTACCGATGCAGTCGGCCGAGCGTTGGTGAGGATGTTGAGCAGAACCTCGTGGGTCCGCCGGCCATCA
>Ga0116230_10002346_pt1 | contig 18221 bp, 18 predicted proteins | sample S1TSphfallax_3_FD_88678 | JGI IMG/M metagenome (GOLD analysis project Ga0116230, IMG submission 88678) | Host-associated microbial communities from peat moss isolated from Minnesota, USA - S1T2_Fd - Sphagnum fallax MG | ecosystem: Host-associated > Plants > Peat moss > Unclassified | place...
CGCGAAGCGAGGGGGTAGCGCCCGGTTACAAAGAACAGCGCACCCCGCTTCGTACGGAAACAGCTCGGGCTTGCAGACGCGGCGATCAAGGAAGGATCACCATATGGCCATCATGCAGCGATTCGGCTTTCGTAAAGTGCAAAACGAGGCGCTCAACGAGGCGCTTCTGGAACTCGCGCGCGGCAGCGCCGCAGATGCTCGGCTCAGCGACGATCTCGACCCGGTACTCCGCGCAAATCTCGCTCAGGTGCGAGCGAAGCTCGTCGCCGCCGAGACGAACGAGCGCTGCTTGGTCGAGGCGATTGAAGAAATGGGCCGTAAGCACCGCGATGGCTGGATCGATGAGGTCATCGACCCGAGCGCCGTCAGCGGCAACCTCTCTCGCGCCGCTACCCTCATCAACGATTTGGTCAAATCGCATATCGACGTCAAAATGCAAGTCGTCGATGTCGTCAAGGCGTACGCGCGGGGCGACTTCTCGGTCATGATGGACCGCATGCCGGGCAAGAAAGCCATGATCACCGCCGCCGTCGATGAGGCGCGCGCATCGTTCCGGGAAGTCGCTCAAAACAAGATCGACGCAGACCGATTCCAAGAGGCGCTCTTGAAGATGCGGCGCCTCCATGACGAAGGCTGGATCGACGAAACGATCGACGCGGCAAGCATGGGCGGCTCATTCGCCGAGATCGCTCGCCTGGTCAACGAACTCGTGGCAGCGCACATTGCGGTGAAGATGCGCGTCGTCGACGTCGTGGAGGCCTATGCCCGCGGCGATTTCTCCGTCGACATGGACCGCTTGCCCGGGAAAAAAGCTACGATTACGGCGGCGATGGACCGGGCCAAGGAGTCGTTCGCCGACGTCGCCCGAAACAAAGTCGGCGCCGAGCACTTCCAGGCAGCGCTGGTCGAGATGCGCCGGCAACACGCCGAGGGATGGATCGACGAGCGTATCGACGTCGACGCGATGCACGGAAGCTACGTCGACGCTGCGCGTACGCTCAACGAGCTTGTCGATTCCCACATCAAGGTCAAAATGCGCGTCGTCGAGGTCGTCCAAGCGTACGCGCGCGGCGATTTCTCGGTCGACATCGAGCGCTACCCCGGCAAGAAGGGCACCATTACGGCGGCCATCGACGCCGTCAAAGAGTCGTTCGAGCAATTATCGACGGACATCGGGGCGCTCGCACAATCGGCGGCGCGCGGCGATTTCAGCAAACGCGGGGAAGTCACTGGCCGCGAGTTTGCGTTTCGCGAGATGGTCGAAAACCTCAATACGCTCATGGAAACCGCCGACAATGGGCTCAGTGAGGTCGCGCGTGTCTTGAGCGCGCTCGCGCGCGGTGATCTCACGGAGCGGATCGTAAACGAATACGCCGGCACCTTCGGCCAACTCAAGAACGACGCAAATGAAACCGTCGCCGGGCTGACGTCGCTCGTCGTCCAAATCAAACAATCCGTCGAGAAAGTCGCGACCGCGACACGCGAGATCTCTGCCGGCAACACCGATCTCTCCTCACGTACGGAAGAACAAGCAGCGAGCCTCGAAGAGACGGCCGCGAGCGTCGAAGAATTCACGGCGACGGTGCGTCAGAACGCCGAGAATGCCGGTCAAGCGAATCGACTCGCGATGGATGCAAGCGCAACGGCCGTCAAAGGCGGAAACGTCGTCGGTCAAGTCGTCGCGATGATGGAGTCGGTCAACGACAGCTCGCGCAAAGTCGTCGATATCATCAGTGTCATCGACGGCATCGCGTTCCAAACGAATCTGCTGGCCCTCAACGCCGCGGTCGAGGCCGCGCGAGCGGGCGAACATGGTCGCGGTTTCGCCGTCGTCGCCGAGGAAGTCCGCAGCCTCGCGAAGCGTTCCGCGGCGGCAGCCAAAGAGGTGAAGACGCTGATCAACGACTCGGTCGAGAAAGTCGGCAACGGCAGCCGGCTCGTCAACGAAGCCGGCGCCACCATGGTGGAGATCGTCACCGCGGTGCGCAGCGTCAACGACATCATGGCCGAGATCGCGGCCGCCTCGAAAGAACAATATGCGGGCATCGAGCAAGTGAACCAAGCGGTCGCGCAGATGGAGCAAGTCACCCAACAGAATGCTGCACTCGTCGAAGAAGCCGCCGCGTACGCCGCATCGCTCGACGCTGAGGCACAACGCCTGTCCGAGTCGTCCAAAGCATTCGTGCTAACCGCGTCCGACGATCACGCCGAGCGCGGCACATCGCTCGCGCGCTCCGCGCAGCCGGCGGCGGCACCACGCCTGGCGCGGCCGGCACAATCTCCCGTCGTCACGCGCCCAAGGCCACGCCCCGCCCTTCCCAGCGACGACAGCGGCTGGAATCGGTTCTAACGACTCAGCGAAAGAGTTTCGGATCCGCCGTTTCGACATTTCGCACATCGCGGAAGCTGCCGTCGGCCGCGAGCGAATAGGTGCCCAGGAGCGTGTGCCCCTTCCCCGCGAGGTGCACACGCTCGACGAATTGATCCGTCGCGAGATCGACCGTCACATTCACCCGCTCGCGCGAGATGATAAAGATCCGCATTTCGAGCGTCGCGCGGCAGATGCGTACCGATACGGGGTCGATCCAAAGATCGCGCAACTGATGCATATCCGGATCGCCCGTGGGTTGAAGCTCGAGATGATACGCCTGCGCGCAATCGCCGGCCGTCTCTTGACCGGCGTAGGTTGCACGATACGGCACCGCGATCACGCGGCCGATGGTCGTCAGGCCGCCGGCCGATTCATCCGACACATCGTCAGCTACCGCGTTCAGAAAGAGCCCCGGCGAGACGAACGTCTTCCAAACGTGAACGTCATCACTGTAGCTACCATCGGCCGTTAGCCCGGTGAAGCGCCCGACGTGATCGGACATTCGTTCGAGCACCTCATACGCGTATGACCTCGTCCGCGATTTGTGGGTCAGCTCGACCGAATAATCGTACTGCAGATACGGCGCAACATGAATTCGGTGCACCTGCGCGAGGGCATGTTCGAGCATCACCTGCGGATCGATGGCCGGGTTGGCGCGGCCGGGCAGTGCCGTCGCGGCGGCGATCCCAGCGCACACGATTGCCGCTGCTAGACGATGGATGAACGCTTTGATCGCACCCATGCCGCGCTGTTCGGCACCAGACTGACGGTCACCGCCCCAGCGCACGGAGGCATGGCATACGATCGATTGGGGGCGACCACCGCGTATCACGCACGATCTGATCGAGGCGGCTCTCGGTGCTCCCGAACACACGATCCCACGTATACTCGCTCAGCCCGGCCGAGATATACGTTGCTCCATCGGACATCTGCAAGGAAATCCGCGCGCCAAAGCCGTCGCTTACGCCACCCGTCGGATAGTCGGGGAGCAGCCAAGGCGCCCGACGCACCGCGTAGACGATGTGACCGAACGGAACCGTCGCGCTGGCTTCGCACACGCCTGGCCCAAGATCGATCGAGGCGCGACCGTTTGAGAAAAACTCGACCCGGTAGTGCGGGCAGGCGCCAAAGCAGCCGAGTGTCTCGAGCGTCACGGATTGCAGCAGGCGGTCGCGCATCGCTGCCGCAATCGCTCGAGCACGGCGTTCGAGATCTGGCGCACGCGGGGTGGGACAGCCGACTTGGGTACAGATGCCCTCCGGGAGCGCTGGACGCGATCGGACACATCCGCTTGATCCGGTAACGATCGCGACAAACGATGCAAAGAGCAGCAATGGCTTCATGACACGTTGTCGCCGAGAATGGGCCCGGCGTTCAACGCCGGGCCGCTTTTGTTACGCCGGCGCGATATCTTCGCCGGTGATGTCGCTGACGCGCTTCGTTACTTGGCCGAGGTTCGCGATCGCGATAACTTCGTCGCCTTCGGCGAGCTTCTGCAGGCGGACGCCCTTGGTGGAGCGGCCGGCGCGGCGGATCTGGTCGACCGGGATGCGGATGACCTGATTGCCGCTCGTGATGAGCAGCAGCTCGTCCTCGGGCTTGACGAGGATCTGATCGACGACGAAGCCGATCTCTTTTTCTTTCGCGAACGCCTTGACGCCCTTACCGCCGCGCTGGGTGTGGCGGTAGTCCTCGATCGGGGTGCGTTTGCCGAAGGCGTGCGAGGTGACGATGAGGACTTCGCGGCGTTCGTCTTCGACGACGTCCATCGCGACGACCGTATCGCCGGGCGCAAGCGTGATCGCGCGGACGCCGCGGGCGTTGCGGCCCATCGGACGGACGTCTTGCTCGTTGAAGTGGACCGCCATGCCGTCGTGCGTGGCGAGGATGACGTCGCGCGTGCCGTCCGCGAGATCCACGGCGAGCAGTTCATCGTCGTCGTCGAGACCGATCGCGTTGAGGCCGTTGCGGCGCACGTTCGCGAACTCGTCGAGCTTCGTCTTCTTGATGACGCCCTTCCGGGTGACCATCACGAGATACCCCTCGATGCTGAAGTCGCGGATCGGGAAGACCGCGGTCACGCTCTCGCCCGGTGGCAGCGTGAGCAGGTTCACGAGTGCCGTACCGCGCGCTTGTCGCGTCGTGTCCGGGATTTCGTAGGCACGCAGGCGATACGCGCGGCCCTTGTTCGTGAAGAACAGCACGTGCTGGTGCGTCGTCGCGACGAAGAAGTTCTGGACGACGTCTTCTTTTTTGAGGTTCGAGATGCCGATCACGCCGCGGCCGCCGCGATTCTGCTGGCGGAACGTATCGACCGAGACGCGCTTGATGTAGCCGCCGACCGTCGAGGTGACGACCACTTCGGTATCGGCGATGATGTCCTCGATCGCCATCTCGCCTTCGAGCACTTCGATCGCGGTCTTGCGCTCGTCGCCGAGCCGCTTGCGGATATCGAGCGTCTCGGTCTTGATCACGCCGAGCATCTTGCGCGGGTTGGCGAGCAGCTCGGTGAGTTCGGCGATGAGGTTCATCAGCTGGCCGTGCTCGTCTTCGATCTTCTGGCGCTCGAGGCCGACGAGCGTGCGCAGACGCATGTCGACGATCGCGGCAGCCTGCTGCGTCGAGAGGTGGAACGCGCCGTCCGCGATCTGCGTCTCGACCTCGCTGCCGGCCATGCGCCGGAAGGCATCGGAGAGCGTGAACGGTTCGGCCGCCAGCCGCTCGCGCGCGACCTCGACCGTATCGCTCTCGCGAATGATCGTGATGATACGGTCGATCGCATCGAGCGCGACGAGGAAGCCGAGCAGCAAATGGGCGCGCTCTTGCGCCTTGTTGCGTTCGTAATCGGAGCGCCGCCGCACCACTTCGCGACGATGCTCGATGAAGTGTTTGAGGATATCGGTGAGCGAGAGGACCATCGGCTCGAGGCGGGTGTTGCCGTCCGAGGTCTTCATGATCGAGCCGTCTTCGCGCCGCGCCGGCACGAGCGCCAGCATGTTGAACGCGAAGCTCGATTGCAGCGGCGTCTGCTGATAGAGCTGGTTGAGCACGATGTTCGGCACCGCGTTGCGATGCAGCTCGACGACGATGTTCATGCCGTTGCGATTGGAGAGATCGTCGAGCCGGGTGATCCCGGTGATGCGCTTCTCTTCGTACGCCTCGGAAATCGCCTTGACGATGCGCTCCACGGAGACTTGGAAGGGCACCTCGGAGATGACGATCTTGAACTTGCCCTTCTCCTCGACGATCTCGGCCTTGCCGCGCAGCGCGACCGAACCACGCCCGGTCTTATAGGCCTGGCGGATCGCTTCTTTGCCCGCGAGCACGCCGCCGGTCGGAAAATCCGGCCCTTGCACGATCTCGATGATCTCGTCGTCGGTCGCGTTCTCGTTGTCGATCAGCGCGACGACCGCATCGCAGATCGAGCTGATGTTGTGCGGCGGAATATTGGTCGCCATGCCGACCGCGATCCCGCTCGACCCGTTGATCAGCAGCTGCGGGAGTTTGCCCGGCAGCACCACCGGCTCTTCGCCTTGGTTGTCGAAGTTGGGGATGAAGTCGACGGTCTCTTTATCGATGTCGGCGAGCATGTCCATCGACGGCCGCGCCAGGCGTGCTTCGGTGTAGCGATAGGCCGCCGGCGGATCGGGGTTGATCGAACCGAAGTTCCCGTGACCGTCGACGAGCGGATAGCGCAGCGTGAAATCTTGCGCCATGCGCACGAGCGCGTCGTAGACCGACGAGTCGCCGTGGGGATGGTAGCTCTTGAGGACTTCACCGATGACACCGGCGCACTTGCGGTGCTGCTTGTCGGGCGTCATCCCCATCTCGCGCATCGCGTAGAGGATGCGGCGCTGGACGGGTTTGAGGCCGTCGCGGACGTCGGGAAGCGCGCGCGATGCGATGACGGACATCGCATAGGAGAGGTAGCTCTCCCGCATTTCGTCTTCGACGTTGATCGCGGAGATACGGTCGTTGTTCACGGGGTGGTCCTATCGAAAAAAGAGCTACCGCGCTGGGGTCCTAGTCCTGCCAGAGCGGAATCCCATCGTCGTCGAGGCTGATGTCCTCGAGCGCGGGCGGCGGCGATCCATGGTAGGGGAGCCCGCCGCCGAGCGGCGTGTCCGCGAGAATCGCCGAATTTGGAATCACGGTCGTGTTGTCGTAATACGACTGGCGGGAGCCGCCCGTCCCGTAGGCCGACGGCTCGACCGGCACGCCGGCGAGATCGAGCGGCTTGCGCACCGAGGCGGAAAGCGCCGCGCTCGCATTGCGGACGACCTCGCGCGCGTGCGCCGCACGGTCGCGCAGGGCCGCCACATGCGACTCGTAGCGCGCGTCGAGCTCGGCCAAATGCGATGCCATCGCGGGATTGCCGCCCATCGCTCCGTTCATCGAGCCGTTCACCGGACGCTCCCCCGCTCGCGCGGCTTCACGAGGGCACCGACGATAAAGCCGACGATTCCGCCCGCGATCGCGCCGAGCAGGCCGATCAGCAAAATCTTGCTGCCGATACCGCCGCCGACGTGGCCGACCGAAAAGAACCGGAGCGCAAGAATACCGGCCTCAAAGGTAGCGGCGAGTACGGAGCACACCGCTCCGGCGACGATGCCGACAATCACGTCGCTGACACGAACGAACACGAGGAGAAAGTTTCGCGTTCGTACGAGGCGTATCATCTAAGGATGCCCGTGACACTTGCGGACGAGCGCGCGCTGGACGCTTTCGCGCGCACGCTCGCGGCCGATCTCGCGCCCGGCGACGTGCTCGCGCTACGCGGTCCGCTCGGCGCCGGGAAGACCACCCTCGTGCGCGCGCTCGTGCGCGCGCTGCATGGTTCGGACGATGCCGTCTCGTCGCCCACGTTCATTTTCCGCCAGCGCTACGACGGCTCGCCGCCGGTCGAACACCTCGATCTCTACCGGCTCGACGACCCCGCGGAATTGCTCGAGCTCGGTCTCGAGGATGCCTTCGCGCCCGATCGCATCACGCTCGTCGAGTGGCCCGAGCGAGCCCCCGGTCTCGTCCCCGCTCATGCGCGCACGCTCACGATCGCGGGTTCCGGCAACGGCCCGCGAACCGTCGAGTCATGAAGCTGCTGGCCCTCGACGGCGCGCTCGGCGGTTTCTCGGCGGCGCTGGTCCTCGACGGCGCCATCCGCGCCGTTGCCTCGCCGGTACCGGATGCGCTCGAAGCCGGCCTCGGCCGGATCGCTGGGCTCTTGGATGCGGGGGGCGTGACGCTCGCCGACCTCGACGGGATCGCGGTCGGGACCGGTCCCGGCTCCTTCACGGGCCTGCGTATCGTGCTCTCGTTCGCCAAGAGCCTGGCCTACGGGTCGAACCGCCCGCTGACCGGAATCTCCTCGTATGACGCCCTCGAACCCGACGCGGCAGCGGAGCCGCTCTTGACCGTCGTGCGCGGCCGGACCGGCGTGATCTGCGCGCGTTTACGCGCGTCGGGAAGCCGGCGCGTCGCTTGCGGACCGATCGCCGTCGTGCTCGACGAGCTCGGGATCGCGGCGCTGGGCGAGCCGCTGTCGGTCGTCGGCGCGACGGAGGACGTGCTTCCCGCCATTGCCGAACGCGCCAAGACGTTGCGCGTCCTGGAGCCCCGGGCGGAGAATCCCGCCGTCGCGATCGCCGAGCTGGCCGCGCGCCGTGCGCCGAGCCCGAGCGTTCACGCCCTGAGCCCGGACTACGGGGAACTGCCGGCCGTCTCCGTGCCGGTGCGGCGCTGATGGCGACCGAGATCCGACCGGCCGCCGATATGGCGCCGCTGGGCCGGCTGCAGATCGAGCGGATGGGCGCGACCGACTTGCCGGCCGTGCTCGAGATCGAAACGCTCTCGTTCCAATCGTCGTGGCCGCAGAACGCGTTCGCAAGCGAGATCCGCGACAATCGGCTCGCGCACTATTTCGTCGGCCGGCTCGATGGCCGCATCGTCGCTTACGGCGGCATTTGGGTCATCCTCGAAGATTCGCACGTCACGACGATCGCCGTCCACCCGACGTATCGCGGCAAAAAACTGGGTGAAGAGATGCTGCTTCATCTGCTGCGTGAAGCCGTCGGCAACGGCGCGTCGTGGATCACGCTCGAAGTGCGCGAATCGAACGACGTCGCGCAAAAACTGTACCGTAAATACGGCTTCACCATCGTCTCGACACGGCGCGGTTACTACAGCGACAACAACGAGAACGCGCTCGTGATGTGGGCCGGCAACTTGAAGGGGCCGCTGTACGCGGCACGCTTGCAGGTGCTGCGCGACACGCTGGCCGCGGACATCGCCGCCGGCCGCGTATGAGGCTCGCGCTCGCCGCCTGCGCGGCGTTCCTCGCCTGCGGCGCTCCGCTCGCCGCGGCGGCCGATACCATCATCGACGGCATCGCGCTCGGCACGCCGCTCGAAGCGTTGCTCAAGACCGAAGGCGCTCCGAGCTCGGTTCGCTCGGGCGACAACGGCAACGAGATCCTGTGGCGGAACGGCACCGGAGCGGCGGGCGTGTTCGTCGATGACGGCGTCGTCGATGCGATCGTCTATCAGCCCGCGGACGGCAGACGCATAACGGTCGATTTCGACGGCAAGCCCGTCTCGTTCGCCATCGGCGCGTACACGATCGATCAAGCCGACGTCCAACTCGCCGCCGACGCGCAATACTCCGACGGATCGACGCGCACGTACGTTCCGGCGCCCGGCCGCGAACTCGTGCTGCTGTTCGACGAGCGCACGAAACTGCTCTCGAGCGTCGCCTACGGCGATCGCGGAACGATCGCGCGCATCGGCTATGTCCGCGCCGACGACATCGCAACCTCGGTGCCGTATCACGCCGCGATCCTCAACAAGAGCGCGATCAAAGACAACGGCAACGGTCCCGCCGCGCTGATCGCGTACAGCATCGACCGGCGCGGCTTCGTGAAGAACGTGGCCGTGCTGCTCCCGAGCGGCGTCGCGTCGTTCGACGATCTGCTCGCGACCGGTTTGACGGACGATAAATTCACGCCGGCGCACCTGGGCGGCCGCGAGATCGCGTCGACCTATTACCGCATGGTGCACGCACCGTGATGGACGGGCTGCAGTTCATCGACATCGCGCGTGCCGTGCGGATGCAGATCAACCAGCACGCGCGCTGCGCGCACTCGCTGCGCGTCGCGCGCTTCGCCGAGCGGCTCGCACACGATCACGGTGAGGATCCGAGCGTCGCGCGACTCGCCGGATTGCTGCACGATCTCGCGCGGCTGTATTCGATGCCCCGCCTGATCGCCGAATGCGAAGCGCGCCGGATGACGATCGATTCGTTCGAGCGCGCGAATCCGATCGTGCTGCACGCGCGGCTCGGCGCGGTGCTCGCAACCGAGGAGTTCGGCATCCGCGATGAAGCCGTGCTCTCCGCGATCCGCAAGCACACGGTCGCCGACCCGGTCATGTCTCGAATGGACACGATCGTCTACCTCGCGGATGCCCTCGAACCGGGCCGCGAGTACCCGCAGCGGGCCGATTGGGCGGAACTTGCCCGTCGTGACCTCGACGCGGCCCTCCGGTGTGTGCTTGAATCGAGCATCGACTATCAGCGCGCCAAAGACGCCGACGTCGCGCCCCAGACCTTCGCCGCCCTGCGCGCCTTGGGTGTCCAACCGGAGAAACGAACTGCCTGACCTCATCGACGTCGTCCGCACCGCGGCAGACGACAAAAAAGCCGACGATATCACCGTCATCGACCTCGACGGACGGACGATCGTGGCCGACGCCTTCGTGATCGCCACCGGCCGCTCCAAGATCCAGACTCGCTCGATCGCCGATGCGATCGTCGAGCAAGTCAAGGAAGCGGGCTTCGCGGTCGCCCGCACCGAGGGCTACAACGACGGCGAGTGGATCCTCATCGACCTCGGCCCGGTCGTCGTCCACGTGTTCACCCCCGAGCAGCGGGCCTTCTACAACCTCGAACGGCTGTGGGGCAAGACCGCCGAAGCGCGGGCGCAGACCTCATGAAGAACGTCTCGCCGCGCCGCCGCGCGCGGATCCAGCAGTTCTGGCTGCGCGCCTTCGTCTGGGTCCTGCTCGCCGTCTTCGTGCTCGGCTCGGTCGGTGCCGTCGCCCTGATCGCCGCCCATTAGGGATGATCTGATGTGACGACGGCATGGCGCAAATCAGGCCATCCCTAGCGAAACCCCGGCCGGTGGGCCGGGTATGAGAGAGCGGAGGAACCGATCCATGAAACCGCTCGCGGCCCTCGCCGCCGTCACCCTTGCCCTCGGCGCGTTCGTCGCGCCGGCCCTCGCCGCCGAGTACGTTCACGACGGCGCGGATTTGCTGAGCCCGGCGACGGTCTCGCAACTCGATACGACGATCGGCGACTTCTACGCGCAAACGCACAAAGAAGTGCTGGTCGACACCGTGCCCTCGCTCGACGGCGCAACCGCCGCCGACGCGGCCGAACGCGTTTTCGCGCAGCAGCGTGTCAACGGCGTCTTGATCTACATCGCGAAAGCGGAGCACAAGATCGAGATCGTCCCGGATCGCGCGTCGCGCCAGTTCTTCCCCAGCGGGTCGTTCCAGACGATCTACTCGGCGATGAGCTCGTCGTTCAAGGCAGGCGACTTCAACGGCGGCGTCACGACCGGCGTCAACCTCATCATCAACACGTACCGCGGCCACGAAGGCGCGCTGCGTGAACGGCGCACCGAAAATTACGTACCCGCTACGACGACGCAGGTCGTGCGCAGCAACACGGGAGGGTTCAACATGGGCTTCATCTGGTGGCTGATCGTCCTTGCGATCATCTTCTTCGTCGTGCGGATGATCTTCCGCGCGATGGTCGGTCCGCGGATGTATCCGCCCGGCTACGGCGGCGGTCCCGGCCCCGGCGCTCCCTACGGCGGCGGGCCTGGATACGGCGGGCCCGGCTACGGCCCCGGTTACGGCTACGGTGGTGGCGGCGGCGGCTTCTGGAGCGGGCTGCTCGGCGGCCTCGGCGGCGCCTGGCTCGGCAACGAGATGTTCGGCGGCAACCGCGAGACGATCATCGAGGAGCCCGGCACCTACGCGAACGTCGGCGGTGATGGCTACGGCCAAGACACGAGCGGCTTCCAGAACGATCCGGGTCAGGCTGACATGAGCAACTCGGCCGGCGGCGGCTGGGGCGATTCCGGCGGCGGTGACTCCGGCGGCTGGGGCGGCGGCGGCGACTTCGGTGGCGGCGGGAGCGATTCCGGCGGCGGCTGGTAGGTCGCACACTTCAGCAAAATGAGAACGACGGCCGGAGCAATGCTCCGGCCGTCGTTCTGTTCGTCGCCTCGGGCCTGTCTTGCGGGAATTTCCGGGAAAAGTTTCCGCCTTAGCGGACGGTCAGGCGATCGACGAGGCGGTCGAGGCGGCCGGGCGTCATGCCGGAGACATCGGCGAGCTCATCGACGGAAACGAACGGGCCGTTGACCTCGCGATAATCGACGATGCGCTCGGCGAGCTCCGGCCCGAGACCCGGTAGGGCGGCGAGCTCCTCGGCGGTCGCCGAGTTGAGGTCGAGGGGAGCTTCCTCGTGGGTAGGCTCGTCGGCAACGGCGGCCGCGGGCGGCGCGTGCCGCTTCTTGCGGCCGGCCGCGCGACGCGGGGCCGCCGTCCGGCGCGCAGCCGGTGCGGCTTCGCCGCGGCGCAGGACGGCGATTTCTTCCCCGTCGCTCAGATGCGCGGCGAGGTTCACGCGCAGCAAATCGGCATCGCCGCCGGCACCGCCGGCGCGATCGAGTGCATCCGCGACCCGGGCGCTCGCCGCGAGCGAGAACACGCCTGGGTGGGCGACCGCGCCGGCGACGTAGACGACGACCATCTCGGGCGGCGCAACGGCGTGCGGGTGCCCCGAGAGACGAGCCGGGGCGGCGGTCTGGGTGGCTTGGGTAAGCGCCGGCGGCGGCGGTGCCGGGTGGAGCACGATCGCGGCGAGGACGAGAGCGCCGGCGATTCCGGCGCCGATGAGTATCCGTTTCATGCCCACCCTTCACGACGAGCCCCGGCCCCGGCAAGCCCCGTACACCCGGGCACGGCCGATTTTCTACTCCTCCCTCCGAGGCGCGCCGGGGTCGCGTACGGTATCATCGTGGGATGCTCGAGGAGCGCTCCGCCGCCGCCACCTATGATTTCCGAACCGTCGAACCCGCCTGGCAAGAGCGCTGGGAGCGCGAGGGGCTTTATCACGCGCACGACGACGATCCGCGGCCCAAGTACTACGTGCTCGAAATGCTGCCGTATCCGTCGGGCGATCTGCACGTCGGCCACGCCAAGAACTACACGCTCGGCGATGCGATCGCGCGCATGACGCGCATGCGCGGTTACAACGTCGTGCATCCGATGGGCTGGGACGCCTTCGGCCTGCCCGCCGAAAACGCGGCGATTCAACGCGGCATCGCGCCCGAACCGTGGACGCGCTCGAACATCGCGAACATGCGGCGCCAGATCCGGCTGATGGGCACGAGCTACGATTGGCGGCGCGAGTTCGCGACCTGCGATCCCGAATATTACCGCTGGAACCAGTGGTTCTTTTTGCGCATGTACGAAAAGGGGCTCGCGTACAAGCGCGAGGCGCCGGTCAACTGGTGCCCGGTCGATCAGACCGTGCTCGCAAACGAACAGGTCGTCGACGGGACGTGCTGGCGCTGCGGCAGCGTCGTCGAGCGCCGGAACCTCTCGCAGTGGTTTCTCAACATCACCTCGTACGCGGACCGGCTGCTCGCCGGCATCGATCGGCTCGAGGGCTGGCCCGAACGCATCAAGACGATGCAGCGCAATTGGATCGGCCGTAGCGAAGGTACGACGTTCTCGTTCGATATCGAGGGCATCGACGCGACGATCGACGTGTTCACGACGCGCGTCGACACGCTCTTCGGCGTCACGTTCTTGGCGGTCGCCCCCGAACATCCGGTCGTCGCGCAGATCGTTGCCGCACAGCCCGCGCACGCGCAGGCGATCGCCGCGTTCGCGAGTTCGCTGCGCACGAAATCGGAACTCGAGCGCACGCAGCTGATGGAGAAGACGGGCATCTTCTCGGGCGCCTACGCGATCAATCCGCTCTCGCGCGAGCGCGTTCCGATCTGGCTGACCAACTACGTCCTCGCCGACTACGGAACCGGCGCCGTGATGGGCGTCCCCGCGCACGACGCGCGCGATTTCGATTTCGCCAAGAAGCACGGGCTCGCGATCGCGCAGGTGATCGCGGGCCACGACGGCCTGCCGGCCGCGCCGCTCGCCGAGCCGTTCGAGGACGACGGAAAGCTGATCGCCTCCGAAGACTTCACCGGCCTCACCTCAGCGGCCGCGCGGACCGCGATCACCGCCAAGCTCGAGGCGCTGGGGCGCGGGAAACTCACCGTGAACTTCCGCTTCCGCGATTGGCTGATCTCGCGCCAACGCTATTGGGGCACGCCGATCCCGATCGTCTACTGCCCGGAGCACGGCGAAACGGCGGTCCCCGACGATCAGCTGCCGGTCGTGCTGCCGATGGACGTTGCGATCACGGGGCAAGGGTCGCCGCTCGCGCGCGACGCGGCGTTCATGGCCGCGACGTGCCCGGTGTGCGGCAAGCCGGCGCGGCGCGATCCCGACACGATGGACACGTTCGTCGATTCGTCCTGGTATTACGTGCGCTATCTCGATCCGCACAACGCAACCGCGCCGTTCGATGCCGCGCGCGTCTCGCCGTGGTTGCCGGTCGATCAGTACATCGGCGGTGCGGAGCATGCCGTGATGCATCTGCTCTACGCGCGCTTCTTCTACAAGTTCATGATCGACGCCGGCTATCTGAGCGGCGCGGACGAACCGTTCACCCGGCTCTTCAATCAGGGCACGCTGCTGCGCAACGGCGAGAAAATGTCGAAGTCGCGCGGCAACGTGGTCGGCATCGATGAGACGGTCGAAACGCACGGCGTCGATGCGATGCGGCTCTTCTTGCTCAAGGCCGCGCCGCCGGAAGATTCACTGGAATGGACGGACGAGGGGATCAAAGGGCGCGTCCGCTTCATCGATCGCGTGTGGCGCGCGTGCGAACCGCAGGCGACCGCCGCCAAAGCGATCCCGATCGACCGGCTCCCCGAGCTGCGCGGCGACGCGCAGCGCGAACTCGTGCGCGCGGTCCACGTCGCGCTCAAGTCCGGCGCCGACGAGACCTCGACGCGTCGCTTCCACTACAATACGACGACCGCGCGGTTCGACGAGCTGATCAACCTGCTCACCGCCGCCGTTCGCGATCCGGCGCTCGCCGGCGATCCGGCTGTGCTCTACACGATCCACATCGTCCCCGTGCTGCTCGCGCCGTTCGCGCCGCATATCGCCGAAGAGCTGTGGGCGCGGATGGGTTACGCGCAGTCGGTGCACCTCCAGCCCTGGCCCGACGCCGACGCGGGCGCGCTCACGGTGGATCGCATCACCTTCATCGTGCAAGTGAACGGCAAAGTGCGAGCGCGCATCGAGACGGAGCCGGGGATCGACGAAGATTCGGCGTTCGCTTTGGCAAGCGCGGAATCGACGGTGCGCGCGCAACTCGAAGGCAAGACGGTCCGCAAGCGCATCTTCGTCGCCGACAAGCTGCTCAATATCGTCGCGGGCTAACCTCAGCGCCGCTCGGCGACATACACGACCGTACGATAGACGAGACAGAGCGTCTCGTCGCCGCGCGCGAACCGTGCGAAGATCCGATCGCCGGCGGTGAGGATCGCATCGAGCGCGGGACCCGGCGGCGGGAGGTACGAGACACTGCCGATCCGGCCGCGGAACCCCTCCGCGTCGAGCCGCTGTTTGTTCGTGAAGGCGGCTTTGCGGGCGTTGACGAGGAGGGGCGAGGCGAGAAACTGCTCGGCCGTCCCGGCGCCCGCCGGTAGCGCCTCCGCGAGCGTCGCATCGCCGTGGCGATCCACCAAATCTTCGTACGCGGCCGTAAACGAGTCGCGCCGGTCGGGCACGTTCCAGACGACGGCGATCCGGCCGCCCGGGCGCGTGATGCGTGCGAATTCCGCCAGCGCTGCGGCTCCGTCACACCACTGGAACGCTTGGAACATCGCCACGACGTCCACGCTCCCAGCGGCGAGACCGGTGTGTTCCGCGGTCGTGTCGCGCACGTCGACACCGGGGCAATTCGCAACCAGCGACGCGCGCATGTCGGCGTTCGGTTCGACCGCGATGAGCCGGCGCACGCGATGCATGAGCCAGCGCGTCGCCTGGCCCGTCCCGGCGCCGACATCGACCACCAGCGGATCCTCGAAACCGGGATCGTGCGGCCGCTCGAATCCATCCGGGCCGAGGATCGCCGCGAACGCCGCGCCGGGGTAGCCCGGCCGGTACCGGTCGTAGTCGGCGACCTTCGCGGAGAAGCGGCCGACGGTATCGCTCACGCCGCTAGGCGCTCGCGCGTTCGCGCTCGCGTTCCCGGAAGAATTCGACCGTGCGCCGCATCCCTTCGAGCAACGACACCTTGGCCGTCCAGCCGAGTTGGACCATCGCCTTCGCGGGGTTGAAATAAATTCGGCGCGCGTCGCCCGCTCGCTGCGGAGCGCGCGTGATCGGCGCATCGAAGCCGGTGACTTCGGCGAGCGCGGCGTGCACGGCGTTGACGGAGGTCTCTTTGCCGGCGCCGATCACGTAGGTTTCACCGGAGCCGCGGGTGAGCGCGGCAACGTTCGCCGTGACGACGTCACCCACGTAGATGTAATCGCGCGTTTGCTCGCCATCCCAATCGATACGCACGCCGGCACCGGCGAGAAATTTCGGGATGAAGATCGCGATCACGCCCGCTTCACCGTTCGGATCTTGGCGCGGCCCGTACACATTGCCGTACCGCAAGATCGTGTAGTCGAGGCCGTGCTGCGCTTTGAAAAAGCGTAAGTAGTGCTCGGTGACCATCTTCGTGATGCCGTAGGGCGAGATCGGCCGCTGCGGCGTGTTCTCATCGACCGGCACGCTCTCGACATCGCCGTAGGTCGCCGCGCTCGAGGCGAAGATCACTTTCTTCGCGCCGCATTTCACCGCGGACTGAAGCACGTTGAGCATGCCGATCACGTTGACTTGCGCATCGTACTGCGGATCGCGCGAACCGATCGCGACGCTATGCTGCGCGGCGTGATGACAGATCAGCTCGGGTTTGAACTTTTCGAAGACGCCCTGCAGGCCCTCATCGCGGATGTCCATATGCACGAACGAGGCGACGTCGGGGACGTTTTCGCGGCGGCCGCCGCCGTGTGACCAGAGGCTGTCGACGACGAGCACGTCATGTCCGGCGGCGAGGAACGCATCCACGATGTGCGATCCGATGAAACCGGCTCCCCCGGTGACGGCAATACGCATGGCCCGGCCAGGTTCGCCGCGGCCGGGTGCGCCCCTCGCACCGATTTCCCCGCGCGCCGCTTGCCTGTCGTCCGCACCGAGTGAACGAGGGATGTGACGCGCGCGCCGCTGCTGATTCCGGCCGTCCTCGTGCTCGCCGTGCTGGCCTCGCTGCACGGGCGCTTCGGCACGGCCGTTGCTGAGAGCCGGACGGCACGCTACGCGGGGACGATCGTGGGCGACGTGCGGGTCGCCGGCAACGAGCGTTCGTTTCCGTTCGCAATCGACGGCGGTCCGGTCGTGCGCGCGCATGCCGCGGCGCAGGTGGCCGCCGGTGAACGATTGCTGGTTCGCGGTCGCGTCGAACCGCTCGATGAGCCGCGCAACCCCGGCGAACCCTCGCCGCGCGACCTCGGCTTCGAGGAAGGCGTCAGCGGCGAGATTGCCATCTCCGCGGTGCTCGCGCGCGAGGCGCCGGATCTGCGCGATCCGCGCGTCTGGATGCCGATCGCGCGCGAACGCGCGTCGGCCGCCGTGCGGCGACTCATCGCGGAGCCGGAAGCCTCCGTGCTCGCCGGAGCGCTGTGGGGCGAACGCGGCGCCGTCCCGGAAGCGGTTCGCGCGGAGTTTCAGGCGACGGGGACGGTGCACGTGCTCGTCACCGCCGGTTTGCATCTGGGCATCATCGCCGCGCTGATCGGCGCGCTGTGCGCGCTCGCGGGGGTGCCGCGCGCCGCCGCAGCGCTCGGGACGATTCCGCTCGTGTATCTCTACGCCTGGTTCAGCGGCTGGCATCTGCCCGCGCAGCGCGCCGCGGCGATGATCGCGATCGCGCTCATCGCGCGCGCGTGCGGTGCGCGCGCATCGTCGGTCAATACGCTGGCACTCGCGGCGATCGTCGTCGCGATCACGTGGCCGGTGGCGGTGTGCAGCGCGTCGTTCGCCTTATCGTTTTCGTGTGTCGGCGCGATCGTGCTCTTCGCGGCGCCGATCGGCCGCGCGCTGCGCGGGCGGCTTCCCGATCCGGTCGCGGATGCGCTCGCGCTCACCGTCTCGACGCAGATCGGCGTGTGGCCGCTCACGGCGGCGCTCTTCTTCGTCCTGGCACCCTTTGCGGTGATCGCGAACGCGATCGTCGTGCCGCTCATGGGGCTGCTCATCCCCGGCGGCGTGCTTGCGCTCGTGCTCGCGCCGGTTCCCGTCCTGGGGCCACTTGCGGCACGCGGGGAGACGCTACTTCTCGCGATCGTCCTCGCCGTCGTTCACGCCCTTGCCGCGTTACCGTTCGCGCGCCTGACGATCGCGCCGCCGCCCGCGTGGGCGATCGCCGCATACGATGTCGCGATCGTCGCGGCATGGTTCATCGCACGCCGTTCCGCACGCGGGGCCATGATGCTCGTCGCCGCCGCTTGTGCGTTCGTCCTGCTCACCGCGAACGTCCATCCGCCGCACGGCCTGACGATCACCGTGCTCGATGTGGGGCAAGGCGATGCGATCGTCATCCGCACGCCGCGCGATCGCGTGGTGATGATCGATGCCGGCGGCGTGCTCGA
>Ga0116230_10002347_pt1 | contig 18217 bp, 11 predicted proteins | sample S1TSphfallax_3_FD_88678 | JGI IMG/M metagenome (GOLD analysis project Ga0116230, IMG submission 88678) | Host-associated microbial communities from peat moss isolated from Minnesota, USA - S1T2_Fd - Sphagnum fallax MG | ecosystem: Host-associated > Plants > Peat moss > Unclassified | place...
CGGCTGATCTGCGACAGCACGCCTTGGCGCAATAGATAGGCGCGCGAATCCCCCGCCCATAGACAGGCGAAATGCCGGTCGCGCAAAATCAGCGCCACGAAGGTGGAGGCGATCATCGCATTCGGCCCGCGCGCCGCGGCCTCCTCCCGCAGCGCCTGGTGGACGCGGCTCAAGGTCAGCCGCACCTCCGCCAGCACCTCCGCGCCGGATAAATCGCGCGGCAGCCGGTCCAGCTCCGCCACGATCATGCCGGACGCCACCTCGCCGGACTCATGCCCGCCGGCGCCGTCCGCCACCACCCACAGGCCCAGGTCCGGCCGGGACAGCATGTTGTCCTCGTTATGCTTGCGCACCGCGCCGACATCGGTCATCGCCCAGGATTTTGCCATCAGCCCGGCGCCGTGTCTGGGTCGCGCAGCATCGCCGCGGCAAACTCCAGCGGGATCAGCCCCGCGGTCTCGAACCGCCGGGGTGCCACCAACGGACTCCCCGCCGTCCACCAGCCCGCTGCCAGCAGATCGACATCGGCAAAAGCCGCGGCGATCCGCGCCGCCAGCGCGCCATGCGGCGCGTCCTCCACCACGCCGGCGAGGCCCGCCGCTTCCGCCGCGTCCAGCCAGACGCCGCCGGTTTCCAGGTCGGCGACGCGCGCCGCCAGCGCAAACAGCCCGAACGGAAAATGCCGGCCGACGCGATCGACGCTCGGCAGCCATACGCCGAGCACCGCCTGCGGCCCGCAAGCGCCGGCTGGGAGCAAAAACCGCCAGATCGGCCCGGTCATCCAGGCGTCCTCCCAGGCCTCGCCCAAAGCCGCGCGGGACGCCGCCAACATATCGCGGCACCACGCATCCCAGGGGGCGACGAAATCCTCCGGCAGCCCCGCCCGCACAAAATCCCCCCGCGCCGGCAGTTTGCCGAACAGCCCGGTCACGGACGGCCGAAACCCCATCAGCCCGCTATCCTTGCAAATTCGGGCACTGGAAATCCGTCAGCATGCCCGGCGTGAACGGGTTGAACACGCTGCCAGCCTCGATCGAAAAACTGGCATCGTGGCCGCCTTGGGTGAAGGTGAGCGTATACTGGTCGGAAGACGCGCCTTGGGTCAGGCTGCCTTGCGCGAACAGCCGGAACAGCGCCCAGGGCCCTGACGCATCCACCTCCACCGGATTGCCGGCGGTGGCGGGCGTGATGATCAGCCGCGCCGTCTGCATGCCATCCGCGCCCGGCCAGGAGATCTGCGTCGGCACCGGCGGGCCGTGGGCATAGCTGACGGTCAGCGCGCCGAGCTCGATGGAGACCTGCGCCGCCCCCGCGTCCAGCGATATCGGCGTGATGGAAAACTGCACCGCCGGCTGGGTGCCGCCACTCGCGAAAAACAACTGCCGGATCGTCTCGGCGCGCTGGAATTCCGCCAGCGCGCCTTGGGAAATCGGCGGCGTCACCCCGTTCACCGGCTGGATGCGCCAATCCGCCTGCGTCATGTCCACGAATTGCCGCACCTGGGTCGAGAAAAACGTGTCGAGCAGCCCGCCCGGCGCGAACAGATGCGCGAAGTCGCCGAGCGGAATGTCCGTGCTGGAGCTCTGGTCGAACGGATAGCGCCCGCTCACCGCCTGCTGGCATAATTGCGCCGGACCGCCCGCGCCGTTGAAGGCCGCCGCCGCGGCCTGCGCCGCGCTGCCGCCGCGCAGGCTGTTCGCGTTGTCCACCAGGCTGTGCAGCCAGCGCGCCACCGGCTCCGGATCGGTCGCCGCCTCGCCCGCCAGCAGCGCCGCCGGATCGCCGCCCGCCGCCGGGGCCGCCGGCGCGCCGGCGCCGGGCGCGGTCGCCGCCAGGGCCGCCAGTTGCTGCTGCAGCGTGCCCATCAGGTTCAGCGTCATGGTCATCGGCGCCGCCGTCCCGCCGGACGCGTAGTTGATCAGCGGCGCGTAATAGGCGTCCACCTCGCCGCCGGGCGGGACCGGCGCGGCGCCGGTCGCCGCCGGCTGCATCAGCCCCGCTAGCGCCGCCGTATCGCTGCCCAGCGCCCCCGGCAGTTTCGGCGCCGCCGGCGCCGCGGCCCCCGGCGGCAGCGCCGGCGCTTTCGAGAGTTGCAGCTGTGTGACGATGCTGGACAGCAATTTCGCCATCGGCCCCTGCGGGCTGGACAGCACGTACAGGTCCTGCACGGACTGGCCGATATTGCTGGCCGGCGCCAAATTCAGATCCGCCAGCATCGCGTTCCACTGGCTCTCGTAATCCTGTTCGTAAAGCTGGATGACGTTCTGCTCCAGATTCACCATGTCCGGGCTGTTGGGATTGATCTGCTGGTCCGTGCCAAGCACCCAGCTTTCATCCGCCACGTCCTGCGCGGCGTGGCTCAACGCCGGCAGCAGCACCAGGTGAAAACCATTGACCGTATAGAACCCCGGAATCCCGGCGCTCAGCGGCTGGCCGGAGGCGCGGGTGAACAAGCCGATGCCCGCCGCCCCCATCGCGTCCCCCGGCACCCAGGGCGGCACCTGCGCGGCCTCGGTGGACGCCTCGATGCGCGTGTAGACCCGTTCCGCCAGCGTCACATGGCCGAACACCGCGCGCGCCTGCGCCACCAGATTGCCGTCTATCGGCACCGCCGGCAGCGGGGCGGCAAGCAGCGCCTGCAAATGGTCCATCAGGTCGTTGCGCTGATCGGCCATCGCATAGCCCGGATACAGCCGCTGCCAGTCCAGATTCATCCAGGCCTCGATCAGCGGCTTGTCGATCGCCGGTGCCTTGCCGCCCAGCATCAGATAGACCCGCGTCGCCTGGTACAGAAAATCCGGCCGGTTCAGCCCGCCGCGCATTTCCGCTTCCAGCTGCAGGATCAGCCGCGGCAGCATCGCGTTGTCCAGCGCGTTCAGATACAGCGCGTCGGCCCCGGCGCTGAGCTTCGGCGCCTGGTTCAACCCGAAGCCCATATTGCCGTGATCGGTTGCGTCATTGGCGCCGAATGGCATGTCCCGCGCTTGATCCAGCAGCGGCAGAATCGACATAAGATCGGCATTCGCCACCGGATTCAGCGGGAGACTCTGCGCGGTGTGTGAATAACTATTCAACGCGCTTTGGCTGGCGGTGATCGCCTGCGCGTTATGGGTGCGGCTCAGCACCATGCCGGCCAGCAGGAGCAGAAAAACTATCCCCACCGCGGCAAACCCGCCGGCGCGAAGCAACAGACGGCGCCGCACCGCCGCCGGATTGGCGCTGGCCAGCATCGCCTCGTTGAAAATCACGTTTTTCAGCAGCCGTTCCAGAAAATAGCTGCGGCCGGAGGCCGCACGCAAAGACGGCGCGCGCCGCTGGTCAATCCCGAAGGCGCGTGACAGCGCGCCGGTCAGCCGATCCACCGGCGTGCCCTCTTGCGTGCCGGACGCCATGTACACGCCGCGTAGATACGGTGCTGGATCCAGCGTCGAGCCACCGAACGCTTCGGTCAGAAACTCCTGCAATGGGCCGGACAAACTCGCCACCTGCGAGGGAAAGCCGGCGATCATCGCGCGCCGGTCCGGGCTGCGCTCGCCCGCCAGCCGGTCCACCAGCCGCTCTTCCAGCCGGCGCACCAGGAGCAGAAATTCATCGCCGAATTTTTGCACCGGCCCGGCCTGGCGATCCACGTTCGCGGGAAACGTCGTGCCCCAGACCTGGCCGCGCTTTTCCGCGTCCAGATCGTCAAAAAACTCCGTGAACCCCGCCAGCAGATCGGCCTTGGTCAGCAGCGCATAGACCGGCAGACGCAGCCCAAGCCGCTCGGTGATCTCCTTCACCCGCTTGCGGATCGCCCGCGCGTGGCCCAGCCGCTCCTCGCGCGGCGCGGCGGCGATGTCCGCCAGCGAAATCGCCACGATCACGCCGTTCAGCGCCTGCCGGTCCCGCGTGTGCTTGAGCAGGTCCAGAAACCCTTCCCAGCCAGCCTTGTCCACGCCGGCGTCAGAATCCTGCGTGGTGTAGCGCCCGGCGGTGTCGATCAGCACGGCGTCCTCGGTAAACCACCAATCGCACAGCCGCGTGCCGCCGACGCCGGCGACGGCCCCCTGCCCCATCTCCGCCGCCAACGGAAATTTCAAGCCCGCATTCAACAGCGCCGTGGTCTTGCCCGCCCCCGGCGGCCCGATGATCACGTACCAGGGCTGTTCGTATAAATAACCTTTCGTCCCACGCGCCTTGCGCAGTAGCGCCAAGGACGTTTTCAGTTTTTCCTGCAGCGCCGCAACTTCGCCCGCCGAAGCATTGTCCTTCGGCGTCGCCGCCGCGACCCCCGCCGCCAATTGCTGATCCTTTTGCCGCCGCCGGTGGTCCAGCCACAGATTCACGCCAATCCAAGCCAGCAACAAGACCAGAATGATCGCAAGGCGCGGCAGCAGCCCCGCCAGCGCCGCCAGGAATGGCGCGAAAAACCACACCAACGCGGCCAGCACCGCGACGCCGATGAAACTCAGGAACCAGCGCGAAACGAAAAACCCGAAAAATTTCGCCATGGCTCAGCTCACCGAATGGTTCAGCACGATTTCGATCCGCCGGTTCTGCGCCCGCCCATCCGGCGTGGCATTGTCCGCAACCGGATCGGCATCGCCCATCCCTTGCGCCGAAATCCGGCTTTCATCGCCGATCGTCTGATCCAAAATCGCCGCCGCCGCCTGGGCGCGCGCCTGGCTCAGCTCGAAATTGGACGGAAATTGCAAGGTATGGATCGGCTGGTCGTCGGTATAGCCCTTCACCACCACCGTCCCGGTCTCGCGCCCCAACGCCGTGCCGATTTTCTGCAGCAGCGGCACGTCGTCGTCTTCCACCACCGCTGAGCCCGAACCGAACAGCCCGGCATTGTTGATCCGCACGATCGGTGCATCCACCGTCCCCAGCACGCTGACCTTGCCGGCGGCGATTTCAGGCGACAGAAACCCGCTCAACCGGTCCAGAATGGTCGGCCCTTGCGGCGCCGGCTCCGCGGGGGCGACCACCGGCGCCTCCCGCTGGATCGTTGGCATGGCCGAAGGCGGCGCGGTCACCAATGCCTCGAACTGCGCGCTGGAGTCATGCCCAAGCGAAAACAGGAAGGACGCATACACCGCGCCCAGCACGCCAACGGCCACCGCCGCCGCGACCCACACGGGAATCGCAAACCGTTTCGCCCGGTACGGCGCCGCGACACCTTGCCAATGCGGCGACAGCCCGGCCTCCGCCGCCGGCCGCTGGCGGGCGATCACCGCGTAGGTATCCTCGCGGATTTTGTCAATCTCCGCCGGCCCGCGCGGCGACAGCCGGTACCGGCCCATATAGCCGAGCGACAAGCAGAAATACATCAACTCCAGCACCGGCAGAAAGCCGCCGGGATTCTGCCGCAACTGCGTCAGCACGTCGAAAAACCGCTCGCCCGACCGCACCTCCTGATGAAACGTCGAGACCAGCGAGCGCTGCGCCCAGGCGCCCTGGCTGCCCCACGGGGTCGCCAGCACCACGTCATCCAGGCTGGCGCACAGCGCGTAATGCGCCGGCCGCAGCTGATCCATCGGAATGTTTTGGGCGCGCGAGACTTCCTCGAACCGGCGGATTTCGCGCACCGCGCGCTCGCGCAGATCGCCGCTATCGGGCTGGCTCAGCGTGTTGCGCAGCCGCGCCAGCAATTGCAGCAGCGGTGCGGCGGCGGCCACCAACGGCGAGCCGCCCATCGCGATCGTCTCAGGCGCATCCGAAGGCCCGCGCGCCGGCGCGTATTTTTGTTCCGCCGCCGGAAATGGCGTCACCTCGGCGGGGCCAAATGGAGAGGAAGGCGCGGCTGGCGCGGCGGGCTGCGGCTTTCTGCCGCCTGGCAGCGGGCGGATGATCGTACGGTCGGAATCGTCGGGCTCGGAAAACGGATTATCGGTTGTCATTTCCGCCTGATCCTTATTCGTTGCGTCTTCTTAGCCCTTGATCGCCCAAAGTTCCATGCGCAGATTCGGAAATTCGCCGGAGACATGGATCGCGAAGCCGCCGGAGGTCTGCATCTGCTGCCAATGTGGCGAGTTGCGATCCAGCTCGAAATAGCTCGCCCCCGCGTAGAACGGGATCTGCCGCGGCGCCACCGGCAGCGGCCGCACCGCGATCCCCGGCAGAGCGACGTTCACCAGCTCGCGTATCTGCTCCACCGCGCCAATCTTCACCTGCGCCGGGAACAGCCGCCGCATCGTCTCGGTCGGCACGTCCGCCTGCACGCTCAGCACGAAATTGGCCGCGCGCAGCACGTTGCGGTCCAGGATCGCGCCGACATGCACGCCGTGCCGCCGCTCCTGTAACGGAATCGCCACCGCGTTCTGCTCGATCACGGCGGACAAAGCCCGCCGCAGATCGGCGATCACCGGCGCGAAGCTGCGCTGCAAATCCTCGTGCCGGTAGCCGGGATAGGCGTTTGGCCGCCGGTTCGTTTCGGTAAACGTGGCGAACTCCGCGGCCATTTCCACAAACGCGGCGTATAGCGTCTCCGGATGGATGTTCGCGGCGTCGGCCCAATGCTGCAACAGCGCCTGCCAGCGATTGATCGCCTGCAGCAGCATGAAATCCTGCACCTCCGCGACACCGCGCGCCCCCGGCGCGTTCACCCGCCCGGCCAGCGCCTCGCCGCGCTGGTTGATCATGCCGGCGAATTCGGTGATCAGCCCGGCCAAAGGCGGCACCGCGCTGCACAACAAAGCCGGCGGGATCCACGCTTCATCCAAGGTCACGCGCTTGTCGGCGGAGACCTCCATGATCCGCGCCACCGGGATGCACAGATAGCCGGCGCGGTCGGCGGTATCGAGCAGATAGCGCAGTTTCAGCCGGCCGATCAGCAGCTCCGCCGGTTGCGGCGAGGCGGAATGCGTATCGAACGCCTCGAAGCTCTGGGCCTTGTAGCGCCCCTCGGCGCTGCCATCCGCCGCGGCGATTTCCACCGCGCCGGCCTGGCGGATCGGCAAGGCCAGGTGGATCAGCGTGCCGCGCGTATTGTCCGGCACGTCGAAGGGCGGCGGATGGTCGGTCTCGCCCGGCAGGGAAAACGGCGTGCCGTCCTCGAACACGCCGGCCGCCATCGCCACCGCGAACCGTCCGGTGCCGAGCAGATCGCGGTCCAGCGTCATCTGCAACAAACCCCAGGGATGCGGACGCAGCCCCGCCACCCGGCCGCGCAGAAACGACTCCAGCCAGCGATCCTGCTGCTGAAAATGCTGCGAGCGCAGAAACATCCCCTCCGCCCACACCACCCGGTTCGTCCAGCTCAAATTTTTGCTCCCAACGGCGCCAAATATCTTCCCCTGTTCGTTATGATCCGCTTGGCTGCGGCTTGTCGATGGCCGCCGTCAACCCGTTCACCCGCAAGGTCACGGCGCTCGGCCCGTTCGCCGCCACCGGCGCGGTCAGCTTCCAGGTCGATTGGTTGATGTCTCGGAACAGCACCGCAAACCCGACCGAGGAGACCAATGGTTTCAGCGGCACCGTCTCGGTCAGGCTCGCGCCGGGCGCCAACAGAAACTGCGCCGAAGGTGCCGCCTCATCCGTGCCCAGCGCCGCCGCTTCGTTGCCCATCAGCGTATAGACATCCGCCGACTGGAATTTCCCGGTGGACGACAACTGATAGAATTTCACCGCGACCGTCGTGCCATGCCCGGCAGGATCGGGATTCTGCGCCGCGCTGCCGATGATGTTCAGCGTCAGCACCGGCGGCGGTGGCGGCGGCGCCGCGCAACCGGCCAGCGCCATGACCACCAACAATCCCAACCCGTCATTGCGAGCGCGCGAAAGGCGCGCGAAGCCATCAAACCACGCCCGAACCGGCGCCGATTTGACAATGACGCGCCTCATGGCGGCTCCCGCGCGGAAATATCCCGCAAAGCCGTCTCATAGGCGCGCGCGAACGCCTTGCCGAACACGCTGTCGAAATCATCCGCCAGCGCGCGCGTCACCTGCTCGTGCAGTTTCTCGAACGCCTCGAAAGCGCGCGCCTTTTTCTGCGCCGGCAGCACCGTCATGCCGCCGCTCTCCGCTTCGGCGCGCAGCCTCGCCGGGTCCAGCCGCGCCAGCATGGCGCGCACGGCGTCCTGCATCGCCGCCATGGTCGCCAGCTCATGCAGCCGCATGTCGCGCAGCGCATCCGCGATCGCCGCCTCCGGCTTCACATCGGTCCGCCGCCCGACCCCGATCAGCGCGGTCAGCGCGTCATCGTCATCGGCGGAGAATTTCAGCGGATTATTGCCGCGGGCGCGGATCATGGTCTGCTCGATGCGAAATTCGCCCTTGATGGAAGCGCGCGCGATCAGCGCCTGGCGGATGCCCGAAACCGTCGCGCGGAACGCGGCGCCCAATGCCCGCATGGACGCCACCGGATCCTCAGGCCGCGCGCCGGCCAGCCCCGCGCCTTCCAGAAACGCCGCCAGCAGCGCATCCGGCGCGGCCGGCATGGGCGCGGATGGCATAGGCGCGGCGGCGACCGGAGCAACCGGCGCAACACGCGGGGCGAAATCCTCCGGCTCCGCGAATGGCGAGGGCGCGGCGACCGGCGGCGGCACGGGCGGTGGCGCCGGCGCAAAAATCGGCATCGGCGAGGGCGGTGTCGGCGCCGATTGCGGCGGCAGCGGCGCGCCGGGAATGCCAAGGTCCCAGTCATCATCCGGAATCAGTTTCGGCGCGATCGGCGGCGGCCGGAACGCATCCTGGAAGGATGGATTATGGTCCGGCTGGGTCGGCGCCGCAAAGAAATCGTCATCCGCCGGCGCCGCCAACGGGTCGTAGCGCACCGGCATGGTCACCGATTGCTGCGGCGGCGGACCGCCGAACAGCGGATCATTCCCAAAGGCGGAGGCGGTGAAATGATTGGAAGGCGGCGGCGGGGGCGCAAACACGTCGCCCCCGAACGGATCGTCAAACGGCGAGCGCTCCGCCGGCCGGCCGAACCCGCCGGCGGGGCGTGAATCAGCCTCGATCCGCGCCTCGATCTCATACGCCCCGAACCGGATCCGGTCGCCATCAGCCAGCTCCCGAACCTGGCCGTTGCCCAGCGGTTCGGACTCCCGGTTCAGAAATGTGCCATTGGTGCTGGTATCGGCCAGCGCCCAGCCGCCATTGCGGAACGCGATCACGCAATGCCGTTTTGACAGCATCCGGTCCGGATCCGGCATGACCCAGTCGTTGTCCGGCCCGCGGCCGATCCGCAATTCCCCGCCGGTCACCCGCCGGGTCTCCGGCGGCACCGCGTCCGGGCAGCGCAACACGCTCAAAATCAGCATTTCTGCTCCTCTCCCGGCAGCCGCCCGGTGCCGCCGGCGGCGATATCCCGCGCGCTTTGCAGAAACAAAGCCAGGCGCTGGCCTTGCCACTCCGGCCGGCCGCGCACCGCCGCCAGCGTGACCGCGCCCGCCACCGCGACGCCGGTCAAATGCGGCGGCGGCGGCACCTTGAAATTCTCCGGCGGCGCGATCGAATCACCGGACCAGAACGCCGCCACGCCGGCCCAGGCCTCTGGGCTCTGGAACCCGGCTGCCTTCGCATGGTCCATGGCGGCGCGGCGCAGCGCGTCGGTCTGCTGACGCACCCATAACTCCGCCGTCTCCCGCGCACGCCGGTCCGGCTCGGGCATCGCCGGCGGCGCGGTATGCGCCGCGCACATGCAGGCCCACCACACCGCCTCGCGTTTCGGCAGCGCATGCGCGAACACGCGCGCCGCCTCCACCAGAGATTTCCGCGCCACCAATGCGGAAATCACGCCCGGCACATCGGCAATTCCCGCCACCGCCGCGGCCGCTTCCTCGGGCAGCTCGCAGCGCCGCAGCACTTCCGCCAACTGCGCGCCGGACAGCTTGGTCATTGGCGGCTGGGTGGCGCTCATCATCGCCTCAATTGATCATGGTGATGCCGCCGGCCAGCGTCAGCATACCGGAGCCGTTCACCTCCACCATCGCGCCCTTCACCGTCGTCATCGCCTGGCCGGTCGCCTGGATCATGATGCCTTTCAGCGTAATCCCAGTCTGGTCGATCACGATCGAATTCTGCCCGACCTTCAGCGTGATCGACTGCATCGCCTCATGCGTGATGGTGCCCATGTCGACCTTCACGCTCTCATTGCCCATCGACAGCTCGGCCGAGCGATTGCCCGTGCTGATCGTGGTCGATTGATTGCCGGTACTGACCTTCAGCGTGTGGTTGCCCTGGTCCACCGTCACCGCATGGTTGCCGGTCTTGATCTCCTGGGTATGGTCGCCGGTCACGGTGATGGTCTGCTTGCCCTTGATCACCACCGTCTCGTCCTTGGTGACGGTGACGCTGCGATCATTACCGACCGTCAACGTCTGATCGTTCTCGACCTCGATCGTGTGGTCCTTCTCGGCATGGATCAGAAAGACCTCGCTGCCCTTGGTATCGTCGAAGGACAGCTCGTTATAATTCGCCGCCCCGCCATTCATGGTCGAACGCGACCGGATGCCGCTCTTGTTCTTATCGGACGGGCTGAACAACGGCGTGTTCTGGCTGTTGTAGAACGATCCGACCACGCAAGGACGGTTCACATCGCCCTCCAGAAACGCCACCACCACCTCCATGCCGATGCGCGGAATGAACTGCGTGCCCCAACCGGCGCCGCCCCAGGGCTGCATCACCCGCACCCATAACGTCTTGTCGCTGGTGATGTCGCTCTCCACGTCCCAGGGAAACCAGACTTTGATCCGCCCCAGGCTGTCGATATAGATTTCCTCGCCAGGCGGGCCGATCACCTTCGCGGTGTACAGCCCGGCCACCACCGGGGCCGCGAAGACCGGCTCCTCCCGCCACTGAGTGTTGGCCGGAAACGCCGTGCAGCTCATCGCAACGCGGCTGGCGCCGCCAGTGCTGCCATCGGCATGATCCGTCACTTCGTAGGAGACCGAGCGCAGCACATAATCGCCGCCCCCCGCGGTCGGATCGTTATTCAGCGTGAACCGGCCGCCCGCGAAAAAATTGGTCGCCCCGCCTGACCCCGCAAAAATCTGGCCTGCCGCCTCCGCCGCCTCGGCCCGCAGAATTGCCCGCCGCGTCACCTCATCAGCCGTCGTCCGCACCGCCGGCCAGATATAATGCGTCCGCTGCGAGGCGCCGGAATCCTGGCTGGTGGTGTTGACCTGCCCGCGCATCGCCGCCGGCGCCAGCGTGACGGTCGCCGGATTATACTCATCCACAGTCACCTGGCCGAGCGTGCTGGCATCCTCCTGCGTCCAGCTCGCCATGTCGTAGCTGCCTTGCGCGTCGCGGAACGTCACCTCGTTCGCCAGCTTGATAAACGCCGTCTTGTAGTCCGCCATTACCAGCGTATGCCCGCTCGTATCATGCTGAAAGAAATAGAAAATCCCCTCTTCCTCAAGCAGGCGCTGGATGAAGTGCAGATAGGATTCATTGAACATCACGGTGTAGTCGCGAACCGCGTAGCTGTCCTGCAGCTTCCAGCTCACCTCGACGCTAAACTGCTCGAGGATCGCCTTCACGATGTTGGGCGCCGTCATGTTCTGAAAAAATCGACAGCTTCGCGTCTGGCCCAGGAACCATAGCCGCGGCACCACGGTCAGCCGGTAGCGCCAGAGCGTCTTGGCGGTGCCGCCGCTGGCCGGAATTTGCTTTACCGCCTGGCCGATGCCGTTGAAATACCGGCCGTTGGCGGCCGGATCACCCAAGGTGATGGTGATGCTCTGGTCGATCAGCTGCGACGGTGTCAGCTGTTCGCTGCCGGAGCCGAGCTCCACCGTGTAGCTGAACGGCCGGCTGATCCGCTCTTGCGCGCTCAAACCCACCACCAGAAAGCTGGTGGCCGGCAAAGGCGTGCTGATGGAGAGCGTATCCGTCCCGACGTACATTTGTTCGCCCCTGCCGGTGAAGGTTTTGGCCACCTCAATTGGCCGCTAAACTCTCTTAATCGAGCCGATAATGCAAGGAGCGGCCAAGCGCCCGGCTGCTGCCCTGTTTGCGCTGCAAACATAAAAATGGCGCCGCATCGCTGCGGCGCCCTGTTTTCAGCCGGCTTAAAAAATCAAGCCGCCTGCAAATTCTCGGCGGACAACTTACCCTGCTGGCCGCTCTGGATTTCATAACGAATCTTCTGGCCCTCGTTCAGAGTGCCCAGATTGGCGCGCTCGACCGCCGAAATATGCACGAACACATCTTTCGAACCGTCATCCGGCTGGATGAAACCATAGCCCTTTTGCGCGTTGAACCACTTAACCGTACCTGATGCCATAACGCATCCTCCTAACAAACAGCGATCCGCAACAGGCGGACCAAAAACTCTTCAACTGTTGGGAAGCGTCGCAGCGAAAGCATCGCAGAAAGGCACGCAACAACCAGAACGAAAAGCGCCGTAAATGGTGTATACGCTACTTAGACGCGCAAGGCCAGCTTCGCGCCGGCGTTATTTTTATCATGGCGCAAACGGCAGCTTTTGCTGCAATTGGACAGCGCTCGGCAGGTTGTTCATGGTAAATCCGCCGCCCAGGTCCTCAAATAAGGATACGCTGGCCAACAGCCGGTCCTGCTGGACCGTCAGCGCCGCCTGCTGGTCCCCGAGCAGCGTGAGCTGCGCCGTCGCCACGGTGGTATAAGCCACGGTACCGGCCTCATACTCGTTCAAGGCGATCTGCACGGCCTTTGCGGCGTCGGTCACCGCTGCCTGTTCGGCTTGCGCCTGCTGGGCCAGAATCCGCAGGTCCGAGAGGTCATTTTCGACGTCCTGGAACGCCGTCAGCACGGTCTGCCGATAATTCGCCACGCTCTCGTCATAGGCGAATTCCGCCGCCTGCACGGTGGCTGAGCGGGTGCCGCCCTGGAACAGCGTGCCGGCGGCGTCCGCCCCCAGCGACCACAAAGCGTTGCTAACGTTGAACAGCCCGCCGATCGGGTCGGCCGAATAGCCGCCAAGGGCGGAGAGCGACAAATCCGGGTAATAAGCGCCAACCGCGACCCCCACCAATGCGTTTTCCTCCTGCATCGTCCGCTCCGCGGCGGCGATGTCAGGCCGGCGCTGCAGCAGTAGGCTCGGCATCCCAGGCGGTGGCACCGGCACGTTGCTGGTCAGGGTGCCCGGCGAAATCGTCAGCTCGGCCGGGGCGTGGCCCACCAGCACGGCGATGGCGTGCTCGTATTGCGCCCGCGCTTCGCCGGCGCTGATCAGCGCCGCCTGCGCGCCGTCCAACTGCGTGCGCGCCGTGATGACGTCCGACTCTGCCGCGACCCCGGCATTATACTGGTTGATGGTGATTTGCAGGCTGCGCTGATCCGCCGCCACGGTCTGCCGGTACAGGGTGATCAACGCATCGGCGCCGCGCAGGTCAAAATAGTCCGTTGCCAGCAGCGCCTGCTCGGACAACGTGGCGTTGACGAGGTCGGCGGCGCTGACCTGCGCGGCGGCTACGTCACTCTGTACCTGCCGGCGGATCTTTCCCCAGATATCCGGGGTCCAGTCCACGCTGCCCTCAAACGTGCCGGAATCGCGGGGTCCGTTGCCGCCCGAGGACACGGGGAAATTGCCCGCGCCGGTCCCGCCGCCGCCCTGGCCGCTCCGCGTGGCGCTGCCGGTCAGGCCGATGGTCGGGAACAAGCCGCCCCGCTCCTCTTGGACCACCGCGGCCGCTTCCTCATAAGCAAAATAATCCGCCGCCAAAGTCTGGTTGGAAACCGCCACCAGGGGCGCCAGCCGGTCCAGATCCGGGTCGCCGAACGCCTTCCACCAGTCGCCCTTCGGCGCCGCATCCCCCGGTGTGGCTGGCACCCAGCCGGCCGCCTCCTTGAACCCCGCCGGCACCACCAGTTTGGGCCGCTGGTAATTCGGCCCCGCCATGCAGCCGGCCAGGACGAAGCTCAGCGCCAGCCCGGAGAACTTTCTCATCTCGCCTCCACGATGCTGCCAGCGCGCGGCGGCGCGGTGTCGCGGCGATTGCCGCGCAGTTTCGCTCCCAGACGGTCCAGGAACAGGTACACCACAGGCGTGGTGTACAAAGTCAGCGCCTGGCTCACGACCAGCCCGCCGATGATGGTGATGCCCAGAGGCTGCCTCAGGCTTGCCCCCTGCCCCAGACCGACCGCCAGCGGCACCGCGCCCAGAATGGCGGCGAAGGTGGTCATCATGATCGGCCGGAACCGCAGACTCGCCGCCTGAAAAATCGCTTCTTCCGGCGCAATGCCCTCGCCGCGCTCCAGTTGCAGCGCGAAGTCGATCATCAAAATCGCGTTCTTCTTGACGATGCCGATCAGGAGAATAATGCCGATCAGCGCGATGATGGTCAGCGGCGTGTTCAGTACCAGCAAAAACAGCGTCGCCCCGATCCCGGCGGACGGAATCGTGGAAATGATCGTCAGCGGATGCACCACGCTCTCGTACAGAACGCCCAGTACGATATAGACGGTAGCCAGCGCGGCCAGGATCAACAGCGGCTCGGTCGAGAGCGAGGACTGGAATGCCGCGGCGGTGCCGGCTGAACTGGCATGGATGGAGAGCGGCACGTCCAGCTGGTTCATGGTATTCTGGATCGCCTTAACGGCGGTGCCGAGCGCCACACCCGCCGGCAGGTTATAGGAAATCGTTGCCGCCACTTCGCCGCTTTGGTGATTGACCGAGATCGGCGCGGTGCCGGGGGCCACCGAGACCACGGCGGAGAGCGGCACCATCGTCTCCACATCGGTGGAGACCGCCGTGCCGCTGGAAGCGCTGCCCTTGCCGCTGGAGGCGATCGAATTGATCGCCTGGTTGGTCGCGGAATCCAGCGCCACCGCCGCCTCGCTGTTGGCCGCGGTGGCGGCACTCTTGGCGGTTGTGGCGATTGCGACGTTGTTCACGGGCGCGCTGACAGTGCCGGCCGGCGCATTGGTCTGCGACGTGCCGCTTGCCGTGCCGCCGGAGGTGCTGACATAGATCTGGTCAAGATCCACCGGCGATTGCAGGTAGCCCGGTGCCAGCTCCATCACCACCTCGTACTGGTTTTCCGCATTATAAATGGTGGAAACATTGCGCTGCCCGAACGCATCATACAGCGTGTTGTCGATCTCATCGGGCGTGATGCCGAGCCGTGAAGCCGTCTGCCGGTCGATCGTGAGATTGGTCTCGAGCCCGCCTTGTTGCAGATCGGAGCTGACATCGGCGAGGTCCGGGTTGGTCTGCAACGCCGCCACCAGCTTCGGCACCCAAAGGTTCAGCGCATCGGAATCATCCGATTGCAGCGTGTACTGATACTCCGCGTTGCTTTGCCGGCCGCCCACGCGCAAGTCCTGCGCCGCCAACAAAAAGGTCTGCGCGCCGGGGATTTTCGCCATCGGCCGGCGCAGCCGCGCCACCACCGCGGTGGCGCTGACGCCACGCTGCGCCAGCGGCTTCAGCGTGACGAAAAAGAACCCGTTATTGGTAGCCCGCCCGCCGGTATAACCCGCCACCGAGGCAACCGCCGGATCATGCTGCATCACCGCCTCGATCGCCTTCATCTTCTTGTCCATCGACTGGAAGGAGATGCTCTGATCCGCCTGCACCGTGCCGATCAGCAGCCCGGTATCCTGCTCGGGGAAAAATCCCTTCGGCACCACGACGAACAGCACGACATTCAGCACCACGGTCAGGATCAGTCCGAAGCCGACCAGCCGTGCGTGACGCAGCGCCCAGCGCAAGGACCGCTCATAGCCGGCGCGTGATGCATCGAAGGCGCGCTCCAGCCTTTCTAGCGCCCAGTATCGTCGGACGTCGCGCATCTTCTCCCGGTTCAGCAACAGCGCGCACAACATCGGCGTGGTGGTCAGCGACACGATCAGCGAAATGACGATCGTGATCGACAAAGTCTCCGCGAATTCCTTGAACAACTCGCCGACCAGGCCGGGCATCAGCAGAATCGGCAAAAACACCGCGATCAGCGACAGGCTCATCGCGAGCACGGTAAAACTCACCTCCGCGCCGCCGCGCAAAGCCGCGTCCAGCGGCGCCATGCCGTCTTCCAGATGGCGGGTGGTGTTCTCCACCACCACCACCGCGTCATCCACCACGAACCCCGTCGCGATCGTCAGCGCCATCAGCGACAGATTGTCGATCGAAAACCCCAGCAGATACATCGGCCCGAACGTGCCGATGATCGAAATCGGCACGGCGAGGCCTGGTATCAGCGTCGCCCGCGGCGAACGCAAGAAGATAAATACCACCGCGACGACCAGCAGCACCGCGATGAACAAGGTGCGCTCGGTATCCGCGAGTGCCGCGCGGATCGACTGCGATCGATCCAGGGCGACATTGATGCCAATGCTCGGCGGCAAGGCCGCGCGTAGCGCCGGCAGCAGCGCGCGCGCCTGGTCCACGGTCTTGATCACGTTCGCCGAGGGGCTGGGGTGCAAAATTACCAGCACGGCGTTCTGGCCGTTATAAAAACCGGCGTTATCGACATTCTCCACGGAGTTGGAGACATTGGCGACATCCGACAGCCGCACCGCCTGGCCATTGCGATAGGCAATCACCAGATCCCGATAATCCGCCGCCACGGTCGATTGATCATCGGTGTAGAGCTGCATGCGCTGATCACCGACATCGATATAGCCTTTCGGCGAATTGGCGTTGGCCGCCGATAGCGCGGCGCGCACATCTTCCAGGCCGATGCCGTGGGCATTCAGCGGCCCCGGCTGCAGGTCCACGCGCACGGCCGGCAGCGCGCTGCCGCCCAGCTCAACATCGCCGACGCCGCTGATCTGCGAGAACTGCTGCTCCATCACGGTATCGGCAGAATCGTAGAGCTGGCCCGGCGTCATCGTCTTTGAGGTCAGCGCCAGGATCATGATCGGCGCGTCGGCGGGGTTGAATTTTTCGTAAGACGGGTTGGATCGCAAGGTGCTCGGCAGATCCGCGCGCGCCGCCTGGATCGCCGCTTCCACATCGCGCGCCGCGCCATCGATGTTGCGGTTGAGCGCGAATTGCAGCGTGATGCGGGTGGTGCCGACGCCGGATTGCGACGTCATTTCGGTGACGTCCGAAATCACGCCGAGATGCCGTTCCAGCGGCTCGGCGACCGTCGCGGCCATCGTCGCCGGGCTGGCGCCCGCCATGTTCGCCTGCACCTGGATGGTGGGAAAGGCGATCTGCGGCAAAGGTGCCACCGGCAATTTGAAATAAGCCAGGAAACCGGATAGCGCGATGCCGAGGGTCAGCAACGTCGTCGCCACCGGGCGGCGAATGAAAATCGCCGAGATGTTCATGCGGCCGCCGCCGCGGATGGCCGGCGCCCGAACCGCCGCGCCACCGCGTCGAACGCCAGGTAGATCACCGGGGTGGTGAACAATGTCAGCACCTGGCTGACCGCCAGCCCCGCCACGATCGCCACCCCCAGCGGCTGCCGCAGCTCCGAGCCCTCGCCATTGCCCAGCATCAGCGGAATGCCGGAGAACATCGCCGCCAGCGTGGTCATCAAAATCGGCCGAAACCGCAGCATGCAGGCCTCGAAGATCGCATCGCGCGGCGCCTTGCCTTCATTGCGTTCGGCATGCAGCGCGAAGTCGATCATCATGATCGCGTTCTTCTTGACGATGCCGATCAGCAGTACGATTCCGATGATGCCGATGACGTCGAGCCCGTCGCCGGTGATCCACAGGAACACCAGCGCGCCGAGACCGGCGGATGGCAGCGTGGAGAGAATCGTGACCGGATGGATGAAACTCTCATAGAGTACGCCAAGCACGATATACACCGCGACCAGCGCGGCCAGCACCAGAAACACCTCGTTGCCGAGCGAACTCTGGAACGCCAGCGCCGCACCCTCGAACGTGGTCGTCAACGCCGCCGGGAATTTCAACGACGTTTCCGCATTCTGGATGGCGTCCACCGCCGCGCCCAAAGACGCGCCGGGGGCGAGGTTAAATGAAATGGTGGTGGCCGGAAACTGGCCCAGATGCTCGATCACCAGCGGCTCGGCCTGAGTCTCGAACGTCGCGATCGCGGAAAGCGGCACCTCGCCGCCGGTCGAAGCCGAGGAAGGCAGATAGATCGACCCGAGCGAGGCGATATTCGTCGTGAGCGTGGGGTCAACCTGCATGATCACGCGGTACTGGTCGGTCTGCGTGAAAATCGTGGAAATGATGCGCTGGCCAAATGCGTCATACAGCGCGTCATCCACCGTTGCCGGGGTAATCCCGAACCGCGCCGCGTTGGTACGGTCGATATTGATATAAAGCGACAAACCATCATTTTCGAGGTCGCTCGCCACGTCCGCCAGCTGCGGCAGCGCCTTCA